>RRZU011820333.1_pt1 | contig 56954 bp, 73 predicted proteins | sample 2165561 | NCBI WGS metagenome assembly RRZU01 (sample SAMN10456909, study PRJNA506462) | wastewater metagenome | isolation source: wastewater sludge | place: USA: Moscow, Idaho
ATGGAGAGACGAGATTGCCTTTCACTTGATTGAGGATGAACTCGATCTCGGCATACATTGGAAGGATACCCTCGTCGGTCAAAGGACCGTTATCTCCGAACTGTATCCCACTCTCCCCCACGTTGGCTCGTTTCTCCCACCTCGCAGCCGCGAACCGCATATAAGCTTCCGAAATGAGTTTGAATTCCAATGTGTTCGGTTCAAAAAGCATCATGAACAGTTTGGAACCGAATTCCGGAAGAGTATCGTGTTCGGTCGGGATCGTGAGAAGAATGTGAGCTATCGCTTCGGCAATATGATTGGTTTTTTCTCCGGTGTCCTCACGTATAGTCCATCGTTCCGAAATATATTGGAGTGCCACCGATACGGCATCGGAGATCCCTTCTGTAACCTGGGTCCCTCCGGTCCTTCCGTTCAATCGAAACGGGAAAGCTGCCCCGCGGCCGTAAAACGATGCAAGTCTCGAGTTGTCGATACGTTTGAACATTAATACTTCCCGAAGAATTCTTTGACGGCCTTGAGCGCCTTTTTAATGGGTGTTTCCACGTCTTCTTTCGGTTGATTCTCGATAATGGAGCTCGTGGTATAAACGTGGCCGTTTGTCCCGTCTATGACCAATTGGGTGTCACCTGCCGTGAGGAAGATACATTTAGATTTGGAGTTCAGGACGATACTCGGCCCGACTTTACCTAGTTCCGATGATGCCATTATGATTACGGCACCCTCTCCGTCCTTGGCGATCTTGATAACGCCTTGGCCGTTGAGATCCGTATTCCCGGTGACTGCGGTCCCCCCTTCAATAACTTCACTCGGCTTGGGTGCGGTTTGAGCCATGACGCTCTTCGTTTCACGCATTTTACCTTTTCTCATACGTGAAGCCGTGCATGGAGATGAACTTTTGGAGTCTTCCTCTTTACCTGGACACATGGACCACACACCGGCACCGGTCCAATCGACCAGGAACATAGCCTCCTGTTTTCCATTATCGTCAAATAGTAAAGTATGCCCTGCCTCGCCTTTAAGCACCCTCATATGGAGAGCCTTTTTCTTTTGAGATTGGGCATCTTTCGGGATATAAGGCTTCCCGTCTCCCCAAGCACCGCACGGAATACAATAAGGTTTTGCCGGATTCCCGCCCTCGAAACCAAGAAGGACAAAAAGGCCCGGAACCGGAGGCCACCAAAGCCCCATATCGCCCTCTTTCTCAGAGGAACCGATTGGGTTTCCGCTCCACTCGGCCCATGTGGACCAATTCTCCGCACCTTCATCGAAGGCACCAGGGCACTCGACAAGGACACGTCCTCTTACTTCAGGGTCATCTATACATCGTATAATCCCGTAATGGAGGGCCGTCGCCATGATAAACTGATTCGGGTCCATCGGGACAGGCAAAACATTCGATTCCGTCATTGTGACACGCTCTTGCTCAAACTATTAATTACTTTTCCTTGGAGTCGATCTTAATAACAGGTTTCTTTGGTTTCTTTGGGTCCACAGTTTTTCCGCCGGCATTTTGACTTGAACCTCGGTTGCTTTGTGTGTCTTGGGTCCATTCAAACTTAGTGATATATCCACCGTCACCGAAGAAAAAGGTATCTTCAGGTTTGTCTCCGGTTTTGCGTGGCCCTGCATAGATAGTGTCTTTTTTATACATATCCGCATAAAATACATTCGGCTGAGGGCCGTCGCCTTTAAGGAGTTGAGCTTGGGTTGTGTATCCGCCCTTTGAGCTCCATGAATGAGTTGCGTTTTTGATATACCATTTCCCGCTTCCCTCTGAGCCCACATTTAAGATCGTTACACATCGTTTGGATTTGAATATCGGGCACCCCCGTAACTGGATTTTAGCGGTAACTTCCTGCCCTTTTGCCCGCTGATTGGCGTTCTTCATGCGGTTTTTGTCGTTATTGCCTTTAGGGTTTACTCCGGGAGCCGACTCACGTTTCTGGAAGGTATCGCCGTCTCCACCTCCTCCTCCTCCGCTGTCGTCTCCACCACCGCTTTTTCCGGGTTCCATTTGGTCGATATTCTGTTGGAGGAATTGCTCACCTTTGATACCCCCGAGAGCCGTGGATCTCCCGCATTCATTCTCGTCCTCTTTCCCGTCATCTTTCAGCTTATCTTTAGAGATCTTGACTTTGGCTTCTTTTTCAAGCTTCTCGAGAGCTTTTTTCCCTGATTTGGTGTTCCCGCGACCGGTTTTGTCGGAGAGTTTTTCCGTGCAGTCCGCGCCTACCACGGTGATGGTGAGTCCATCCACTCCGTAGTGTTCGGTATATTTCTTGACGGAGAGAGTGACTTGCTCATTCATACTCATAGAGGTACCAAAACGAAGAGACACCTCTCCACCTTTGGATTTCAGCTTCCCGTCATATCTCTTATCGGTATTGTCAAGATTTACGGTCAGTGTCCCCATGCCGTCCTCAACATCGTTAAGGGTCCACGAGATACAATCCCCCGTAACATTTTGTCCATCTACAGTAATAATAAAATCAGGGTGTTGTCCTGTCATAATCCTAGTAATGTGAGTAAAGAATATTCCAGAAAAGTTATCATAAAATTTGCGTGTTTAGGGCTGAGAGTATAGGGGTCTCCTAGATAAGTGAAATGCTTATCAGATCCCACGTGAGCTCCGTATTTCGTTTTGACGTCCTGAACCACACATGTCATATTCATGGCACCGCCGAGTACCAATTGACATACAGGAGGTCTACGAAGACCCGCAGCCATAACCACAGGTTTTGTGAGGAGCTCCATCAACTCTATAAACGCAGGAATAAAAGATGCAGGGTTGTCTTGCCTGGAAACCTCAAGCCCGAACGATACTTTGTGAGGATTGCCGCATCCGAAATGGAGATAAGGTTGATCCCGGCCTGCTACCGGGATCGGGTGCCAGTTCGCCGCTTTGTCGATACTGACCTCGTAAGGATTAAACTGAAAGACAACCGGAGCTGCCAATCCTTCTAAGGGGATAATAAGTCCTCTTGTCCAATTGGGCATCTATACCCCCGGAGCGAAGCTGTTTTGTCCGAACCGACCGTAGTTTTGCATACTATTTCCGTCTTTTTGTTCCGCCACCACCTCGGCAATAAAATCTTTAATCTCTTGATTTCCAATGGTGATACGGATACTCGGCTCACCTCCCTCTTTACCACCTGAATTCTGTGCGAGTCCCGCAAGTTGCATCAACGCATCGGTTGTGCTGTTCATAGGATCGCGATTGGGGTTAACCATCGAATCCTCGTTGGGGTTATAGGACATAGGGCGAACAGGTGCCGTGGGATTAAAAAGGGTGTCTCCGGGCTTTATAACGGTGTCTTGTTGAGGAATCGCATCAGCCTGACCTTTAGGTCTTCCAATTTGATTAAGATTATCTACAGACTTAGGGAGCAGGCTTTCTTTTATTCTCCCTGGAACGCTCTTAATGCCCTCGATAGCTCTGTCTATCGCACTACTTAACTTCGACTTCAGAGAGTCGGCAAAGTCTTTGACTTTTGATTCAACATTGGATTGTAATGACTTAAAATCAAACAATTGATCGAAGTTAAAGTTCTTGATCGAATCGATTGCTTTAGAGAAACCGGACGAAATTTTTTCCAGGAGACCATCGAACGTTACTTTCGACAGATCCGGCAACTGAAAATCTTTAGGTATGATACTCGGAATCATCTCTTGGAGTTTGGGCATTATTGAGTTCAGATAAGAGCCGATCATATTGGGAATGAATTTACCGATGTCAAAGAAAGTAGAGCCGAGAGATTTAGCCATAGTCCCGACTTCGGGTATAACATCTTTACCGGAAAAATCCCCACCTTTTCCAATATATTGGGTCATATCGTCCATAACTGTAGCCCAACTATCTATAAATTCTTTAAATTTATTGGTTTTTTCTACAGCTTGTTTGAGATGATCAAAACTGTTTATAAGCCTATCTGCGTTATATGCCGGGTCACCTTGGACTTCTTGAAGAGACCCCTCTACTCCGGATAAATTTTGAACACCCCTTATTTGTTTATCTACTTTCTTCCATTGCTCCACCACACCAGGTTTTGACATCTGACGGATAATGTTCACCCATTCTTTGGATATACCTATATTTTCAAGGTCTATCCCTCGTTTTTCCGCCATGTCGATTTTTTTACCGAGCTCTTGGAAAAACAGCGGAGCTTTATCTCCTTTGAGCTGCTCGTTGATCTGAGGAACCATAGACTCAATAATGTTTTTCTGGTCTTTGCCTTTCTTTGACTTAAAGTCTTGCCATTTAACAGGATCATCGTCGCCTGCGATAAACAACTTGGAGAACGCTTTCTTTTGTCCTTCAAGAATAGTCTTTAAGCCTCGTCCAAACTTCTGTCCCTCAAAGCCACCGGTTTTCATGACACCGATAATGCTTAATAACTGTTCGAAATCCCACCCTTTACTTAGAGCTGTAGGAAGCGAGTATTTTAAGCCGTGCCGGTAATCCGTTCCCCATGCGCTGGTGACTTTAATACCTTCGGTCAACTGACCGGCCATTTTGTTGGCTAAATCACCTGTGCTTTTTTGACCGGTCTCATATTGCGTTCGTTCTTTGTTCGGCATCTGCTGAAGTCTGGCGTTTATTGCACCCATGAGTAATCTTCCACCCTCATCGGTGCCGATGTCGGCCATTTTAGAATACGACATAATGGCTTGAGCCATCTTATTGAGTTCTACGACACCCCTTTTCTTGTCTCCACCAAACCTTTTGTCATCAGGTGGAATAGCCGAACCTGCTTCGGCTACCGATTTCATATAGGTGTTCATGTCACCGGCGGCCCAATTATTTTTCAAATATTCACGTCCCATTGATTCAGAGGTGTTTCTCATTTCTTCATCGAAATCAATGGCACGCATTTTTGCGAGCCCTTCTTTAAGTTTCCCTCTCGAGGTACTGAGAATCAATTCTTTCGCTGTTCGTCTGGCGGCATTGGCTACTTGGTAGGCCATATAGCCATCCATTAAGCCATGTCTGGTCCCTTGACGGGTATTTTGGGCTGGAACACCTGGAGTAGGTGGAACACTTGGAGCAGGTGGAACACCGGCGTTTCTGATACCATTCGAGGCTCTTGAGATATTGGCCATTGCTGTAGAGAGATTTCTTGCAGCACTCTCCGCGGCTTTCATCTCAGTTATAAGATGCCTAATCGAAGCGGTAGACCCCTTAAACGGGTCTTGATTCTGGAATATACCTTTAAAATTCGATAACTTACTAGCTGCCCTCTCAAGATGCTCTAATGCGGACACGATCTTATTAACCGAAGCGGCAACTTGGGTCGCTCCGGTTGCGCTGAACTGTATTCCAATATCTTGAAGCATAAGATCACTCCGCAGAATCTTTTCGCTCGAATTCGAGTTGTTTCAAGTGGAGATTCCACATAGTTGTGCGTGTCCTAGTAGACCAGCTCATAACCTCTGATCTCTGTTGCTTGAGGTGGTACACAATATTGTATACCTCCTTATCAAGCTTTTCAGGTTCAGCTCCCAACATGGGAATAAACATCCCGAGATCACTACACCCCCAAGAGACGAGAGCCCCCACTAGAAACCAGGGAACAAAAAATCCTTACTCATCATGATATTGACCGTGTTTTTATTGGAACAATTCGGGCAACGCACGGCGATATTAGTGTCATAACCACAAATGAGTTTTTTCCTGGCCTTCCTGATTGCAACGTGATCAGCCAGAGGTAAAGTCACAATGTCCTCATACGAGAAGTCTTTGGACCCATTGAGCGATCTGATCGAGAAAAAATCGGTCCTATTGAGATCCAAACCGGCCGATATTTCTTGTTGGATCAATTGGATCTCTTTGTGGCCGTTGAGCATCCCGATCTCGGCCGTTTTTCTGGACCTGGGTAATGTAATAGTAATCGTAGGGTCCGGAAATCCGCTCGACTCAGGACTCGGCTGACGTAATTCGAGACTGGACAAGTCGATGACATGATTGGATTCCTCGGAACAGTTCGAGCACGTATATAAAAACTCGAGCTCATCTCCGTAGTTGAGACGATAACACTCGACGGCAAGATACTCGTGATCCGGAATAAGTAATTTTTTGATAGAGTCTGCGGTTATCTTTTTGAGATCACCAAGAGACTCGGTGAGGAACGCCAAATATTCATAAACCAACTCGAAGCGGTTCTTGTTCTTCTGAGTCAATTTCTTGTCGGCATAGCCGTCGCCCTCACGGATAACGGCTCTTGTTCCGGATACAGGAAGGATGATCTCCTTGCGTTCGAGTTCGATATTTTCCTTCGGGGACACCATGAATTACAACAACCTCATTTCTCGGAATTCGTAAGAGATATGGATCTCCTCGATATAGTCTTTGTCGGCGGCAGTAGCGGTTCTCTCGCCGGGCTTCATATGAGAAGGGAAGGATCGGTAATATTCCCACACACGAACTGCGGTCCCATCGGGCCGAAGCTCATACATAGAGAAATTTCTCCAATACTGCGAAGGATTGAGACCGTTTCCGGTCGTAGGGTTTTGAACCTGATTCATCCAGTCTTCCCAAAAATTGAGACCAACACCTTCAATAGGGACCACAACCTTGAGCACGGCATCGGCATATTTGTTCATGCCTCCCTCTTTGCTCACGTGATTCTGACCGCCTCCTGCGTGCTCGGTGACTCCGATTGTCCGCTCGCCGGCAGAGAAACTTTGAACATACGCAATCGGGTAACCGTTGAACTCGACCCGATATTTGAACTCTTTTTGTCTCGGGACAACGTGCGCCTCAAGAGCCATGTAATAATTCCCCCCGATATATTTAAAGTGACGGATAATATATCCGCCACTTCGTTACATAATAATTAGTGTTTTACCCACCCAGGCAACTGCTTGAGGGAGATATAGTTCTCGAAGGCTTCACCCGTTCTCATAACTCCAAGCTCGAATTCGAGGTAGTAAATCGCACGGGTAGGCTGGATAAGGGCTCTGACGTGGTAGATACCTCGATCAATATCGAGACCGGAGTTGATCACGGCATTCCGGAGCACACCTCCATCGAAGAAAGCGTCCCGGTCTGTCTGGAGTGCGAAATCATAGATTCCGTATTTATCTTTCCAACTTTGGAACGCAGGCTGAAGTATTCTGTGAAGTTCTCTCCATGTCATCGGATGGTTCGGCTCAAACAGGAACGTGCGGAGCACCGGCATAAGTGAACGATTCAGCATTGTGATAAACCGCATGACGTTCAACTCACGGAGAGCCGAAGCCGCTCGCTGAGTAGTTCTTTGCTCCCAAAACATCGCACCCTCGATACCGGGGAAATGCGAGATCATGAGGTAGTTGATGCCGTATTCCGCGAAGAGGTCGGCGTATCCGGTTACTCTATAACCCTGGATGTTCTTATCGATACCCTCGACCAATCCCACAGCTCCACGGCGAGGACCGACCGGAGCATAATGATAGCCGTAATCGTTATCCGTCTTGCACAGACACGCAGCCAAGTGACCCAAACAACTTATATACTTACGAGAATCGTCAAGGTCATCATAGACAAGAGGTCTACCGAAAAAGAGAGCGAACCTGTGCGAGTTAAAAGCCGGGTGACTCCAGGGTGCATTCCCTTCTCGCCAATCAACCACTTCTTCCGGTTCCATACCCCAAGGGACTTGACCGTATCCGATAAGATCCCCTCTTGACTCTGCATATGCGATCATCGCATTATAAACGGTCACGGACGTTGTGCCGGGGATCATAAAATCCATTGCCATATACGGAGCTTTATCTATGCTGTACATTCCGGTCTGAGCCGCAGGATCACCGATCCAATCACGGTCACAGAAGCCGTCGAGACCGTTCTCACCACCCATCAAAGGCACACCGGTCAGATTAATGATCGGGCGATTAGTGGGAGGCACGTTGTCGGAATACAGATCTTCACATATAACGAGGTTGGACCGTTCATTTATGTAATTGACTACGTAACGGTCGGACTTAGGATCGAGGTTTACATCCCCGAAATACTCGGTGAGATTCCCTTGGAGGCTATAGATAACCTTGATATTGAAACTTCCATCGGGATCGAGAGCCGAGTCACTGATCTGGACCTTGAGGTGGTTTCCCCAATCTCCGGGGTCTTTCGAGGTGAACTTAAGAGTATCTTTTGAGGTCCCCTGCCCTCCGGTGTAGATCGTGTGATCAAATCCCAATACCGGATCGGCCGTTGAAGTATCTTTCACTTGGAGCGTAACATCGTCGCCTTTGTTGGTGGTATAGAGACGAACACGACCATTGAACGTAGTGGCCGTGGCTCCTGTGAGTGCATGTAATTGGGAAGCGATCTGAGAAGAAGTGAGCTCGAACGGAACTCCGGTTCCGGTGAATGTGAAGGTTTGATCTGCTCCGCCATCAACCGAGACCACCAATTTGTCGGTTCCAACCTCAATCGGGTAAATAGTCTCAAGGAGTCCGAGCACGCTGTATGCGTCATTGGAAACAGTTTTAATCTCAATAGCATCGGTGAGAGTATTGGCAGTAATACGAACTCTCCCGCCTTCTTCCAGGGCGGTCAAACCGGACGTAGCAGCATTGATTTGATCGGCAACCTGTTGTGCATTCCTGGTTGAGCCCGTTAAAGTTACGGTCTGGTCCTCGCCGGTCCCGACTTTAATCACCATCTTGTCCGAAGTCCCGTCACCAAAGGTGTACGGACCAAGCTCCGAACACAAAACAGACCCTCCACGAGCAGGAGTAAACCAGAACGGTCCATTTTTTCCTGTGATAGTGGCAGCGATAGGAGTCGCTCCTCGATCTTTGAGCGTAACCGTGGACGTGGTAGCGGTAATGGATGTCGGGTCGGTAATGTCCTCGTAATGAGCGGTCCTCATTAAAATGAGTCGTGCGCCCAATCTAAGGGCCATTTCACACACCAACGGATCGGTGGTGTAATCAACCTTACGACCAAAAACTCTTCTGTATTCCTCAAGATGGGAGATAATACGAGGCTCAGCAATAGGCCCTCGTTCAGCTTTTATCACCATCAGCACGTAACCTCTAACGATCTCATCGATAAACATCGAGAGATCATTAATGGTCCATATGACCCTTGCGGCCCCTAAAGTCATAACAATTTCCCCCCGTTATATTCTATTAATTAGAAGAGGTTTCGATAATTTGAAGATCCCCTTTAATCACAAGGGTCCGCACATAGGGCGGAATGAGCTTCTTCGGAGTCCACTCGGATCGATTATAAGATTCACACCTAGTCCTCGGGCCGACATGGAGATTGCGACCATCCGCTAAAGTGATGTCGATCTCATGAGAGGTTTTGTTTACAACCTGCACATATCCAGGAATGTTTTCCGGGGCCACAGGGACCGAGACAACCTCGGGAGCCTCTTGAATTGAGGTATCCAATTCGGAACGCTTCGCCATAATTCCCCCACAACTATTTTTTTGTAATAATTTCAGATTCTTATTTCCATCTCAAATTTTGAATCAATTTCCTGTATCGTGGGAACTTTAATTCCAACCGAGTCAAGCGAATCTACCCATACATCCGATACGGAGAATGTGATGCCTCTCACGAACAGAGGGATGGATAGGTCGTCAAATGAGCCTGTATCCGCCCATATAAAAAGCGGATACTGTTTATAAGTGAGAGCATCTATTTCAGGCTGAAACCCTTCCGGGAAAGCATGAAGCAGCATTTCAAACATGAGGTCGGACTGGGTTTTGTCAGTAGTCTGGACCTGAACCTCATATTGGAGTTTAATCGGGCGGGGATAGGGTTTCATCGTTTCGCCGTCCCAGACGTATGCACACGACCGGGCCTTCTCGGTATCGGGTTTCTCATCGAAGCGTCGGAATGCGAGGCACGGATACGAGGTGTGACCCTTATCTCGATCAGGCATATACGGGTAAACCGTGATAGAGGCACCTTTAAGCTTAATCTTAAGGAGTCGGTTGTTTATAAACCTGTCCAGGACATCCAGCATTTATTTTCCCAATGTTTTTACGGCTCCCATAAAAGCCATTGAATACCCGATTAGAACGATGTTTTTTGCGTTGTTATTTCTCGCCACATACGGGAAGATCGGTCTGGACGGATACCTACCACCGGAACCTTCATGCCACCGAACAACTTGGGCAACTGTTGCGGAAGATGAACCCTTTCTCGCTCTTGCCTTCGTCTTATAACTGCGCCTGAGACTGGATGGATACGATCCGTTCGAGACACCCACCCACCCGGACGATATACTCAATCGTTCATATACGACTGAAGATGCCAATAGGTGTGATCTGATCATCGGTCTGGTGTCGAAACCATGAGCTGCTTTCCAGGCTGCATACATCGGTGAGTTCTTGGCCCACCCTTCACCGGATTCGATTTGTTGATGGGTAGCCTCTTTGAGTTTTTTTCCAATCTGGGCGGTCGCACGCTCAAGTCGAGCTTTGAGTGTTGCATCGAACTTCTTCAGTTTGGTTATGAAGCTTTTGGTTCCCCCGGACAACTTAACCATTTGTCTGACACCCGAACCCGAAGTCTTCGCCCTCGACCGTAGAGTCAAGCTCAACGGCACGTCTCACGATAATACGGAACACATCATGAATTCCCCCGGTAGGGCCGTAATACTCACCCATCGATCTTCGTTTGGAAAAGTCCCACCGTTCACCCATGATTTCGATATGAGAGATCGGATCAAAGGAATCTACCCCTTCTTTTTCCAAGTATCCTCGGTGGAAAAAGAGGTATTGCTCTTGGCGATCCAGTATACCGGCCATATCTATATGGAGCCCTTCCGCCGTGGTTCTATCGTCGGTCTTCCGCATAGTAAGCATCGGCTTACGTGCCCCGTCGTAATAAATGAACCACACAAGCTCACCGGCCGCCCATTCAAAACCTTTTAAATCCAATCTCTTTAAGCTCCGTATCTGGTTTTCACGCATTACCAGCTCGCAATTCCGCATCCGGGCCAACGGTTAAGCTCTAAGAGTTGATTATTCACTTTAGACTCAGGCCCGATACCGGATGCCGATGCTTTAAGCTTATCAATGGCCGTTTGGAGTGCTTTGAGATACTTCACACGATCCGGCATCTTGGTCGATTCAGCCGCGACAATATGACCCTCGATCTCATCTGCGTAGAGAAGGAGGATGCGAGGCATGAATGCTTCGAGGGTGAGGGCCGAAATATAAGCACGTTGTCGGTCGTCATCCCCTGGTGCAATCCACCCTTGCATTGCCCATTGAGCTTCGATCATAACCGGGATGTCGTCCGGAATAGTCGCATCCACAGTTATGACCGGTCTCAAATTGATCTCAACGATTTTGGCGACATCGATCATTTACGCCGCTTCCTGGTTTTCGGAGGTGTCGGCTCAGGAGTGTCAAGATCGGCAGCACCCGCTTTATCCGTGGGATCTGAAACTCCGACACTCTCTACCTCGAGAGCCTCAACCTCCTTGGGAGGAGGCTGCACAATGAGCAAACCCCCACCGTTCAACCATTGCCTTGTGGTCTCACCAATAGGCTCGACAAGTTCTTTCACCTCGTCCCGAGTAATCGAGAATAAGGTGTCCTTATCTTTGAATGAGCCGTCATGGTATTTGAGACGAACAAGCATAATCACCTCTCAATTAGACCAACGGGGTCATCCAGGCCGGGAACCCGTGGGAGTCGAAAGCGAGGTCGGAGTCCATAATGACTCGGCCCCAACGATCCAATGAGGTAAAACCACCGATCAAAGAAACTGCGGTCCCCTGGATCTGCCTCATGACAATCCGTTCGGTCTCCACTAAGAGTCCTCGGAAGGACAAATAAAGGATGGATGCGGCCTTATCGAAAAGGAGATATTGATCGTCATCCATAGCCGCAGAGATAAAATGAGCCAGATTCGACGGGATGATCCGATTACGGGAGGTGATATTTGTTACCACGGTCCCCGCACCCTGGGGTTTAGAAAACTCATCGAGTTTATAGAGCTCATTGGCAGTGGCTTCATTGGTAATGATATTGTCCCAACGAGTCCCGATCTGTCGGCAACGAATCCACAGTCTCATGAAGTCCTCGAACTTAATACTCGAGGTCGTACCCACACCCACGGCAGCGGCAGACTCGGAGCCGTCCACCTGGTCACCGTTTTGCAGGCAAAGAGCCGCATCGCGATACATAATCGCATTAAGGCTCACTCCGACCTTGCGGAGAAAATGCTGAAGGACCGGGAGCTTCACGGAAAGCATAAGCTCATCGGACATACCAATGGAGGTGGCCCGTTTGGATAAACGAACCGACTTACGATCCCACTCGATGTCGGCATACGGAAAGGTTTCCGCTTCTCCAATTTTCTGAGGGGTCGTGTTATTATATTTGATCCAAGGCGTGGTAACGTCGAGAGACGATACGTTCTCGGAACCGGCAACAAGGTCGGTATAAGAAGAGTCGGTATCAAAGCCTGCCAGGATAAAAGTTCTCACCATCTCAGGAGCGAGGTATCTCATATCGTCGCCCATCGTGATAAGATGATCGAGACTGATAGCCTGGGGATCTACACCGATGTCGCAGAAGAGGTCTTCCATCGTAATAGGATTCCCTGCGGTATTCTTGAGGCCCACAGGTTTACCCTCTTCGTTTACGGCCCGAGTCTGCATAAACTCAACCAAAGAGATGTCACGCCCCCCGGTAGCATCGTTGCCGCGGTAATTCGCGAGCGGAACGGCTACACGGGATCTGAAAGAATTTTGAAGTCCCAATTCACCGGACATATTGTTCTATTCCCCCCAATAATCAATTTATAGAAGCAAAAAAATAATTAGTATTCGAGCGTCTCGACGGCTGCGTCCTTGTTGCCTGGGACTATAATCACACCGGCGACAGTCACAAGATCGTTTTTGAACGCAACGCCGGTGTGGGTAGCCAGAGCCAACCCGAGAGTAGCCGATGCGTCGTGAGTAACGGTAACAACCTGTAAAGACTGACCTGCAACCAATGTGTAGAGTTGGATCTTACCGCTCACAACCACCGCAGCAAAACCGGTAGCGCTCGTGTTAATGTCGTCGCATACCTGTTGAGCCGTGAGAGCAGCACCTTCGGTCAAGGTAAGAGTTTGAGCGGTCCCACCATTCACCGCAATCTTTAAAACATCATTGGTGTCTGTGGTAATAGCAAACGGACCCTCTACCGTGCCGTTAGCTATTGCGGGAGCCGCGAAAGGGTATTTATACACTTTGTTGTCGGGACCGAACATGAAAGGTCCTACCACAAGGTTCTCGCCTGCAATTCGGTCGTCTCTTCGTTCGCGAAACGGAGTTTCGACAGTACAGTTCGTCTCGTCGTCTCTGTGTCTACACACAGTCCCTACGACTTTAGGCGAACCAACAACCGAAATTTTCTGGACCGCAGGAATTCCGGTCGTAACAGGAGTTTTTACCTCTACTTTGTCGCCTACCTTAACATCGGCGGGACACTCAAACGAAACTGCCAATACGTCGGCTAAAATCTGTCTCATGTATTAATTCTCCAAACTTATAGTAATTCGGTATACTAGCTGTCGTAATTATCCGAACATGCGCTTCGCGGACTCTACAATATCGATATTGTGACCTTCCACCCTAACCTCTGATTTGGCGTCGGGCAGTTTACCGTCTTCGGATGTCCGTTTGGAACTACCAAATCGGGCTTCAGCCACCGGCTTGTATTCATCGATCAAGTCTTGCAGGTAATCCACATCCTCGATTTGAGAGATTCGATTACGGAGCCTCTGTAACGATTCAGGCAATTTCTCCTTCTCGGGGTCAGCTTTGGCGGCATCAAACCACTTCAAAGCTTCACCACGTTGGAAGTCGAGGTATTTTCGGCCGTTTTCGACAAGCGGAATTGCGCTTGATACCCTCTCAATCACTTTCTCGAGACTTAACTCCGTCTCGCCTTCTTTCATCACGAAAGGAGCGATACGATTAAGTGCTACAGAAATATCATTGAACCGCTCGGAAGTTTTCATTGATGCTTCCAATTTGGTTTTGAACGATTCAATAAGAGGTTCGGAAATGTCTTTAGCGTCAGCCAATACAACATCCATACCGAGGGTCTTACATGCGTTGGATAGCAAAATCAGCAGTTTATCCATGTTTCCATTTTTCTCCGTTTTGGAATGTGATATATTGTCGGCTTTTCGGGTGCCGGAATTAGGGTCCGCTCCCGTCCCTGCCGCAACCATAGCCATATGCCGCACAGCTTTGGTGCTGACCGCCAACCAACGAACTTTTTCTCCCTCGTAATCTGCACCCTGGAGTTCTAAGAACTTGTGCATGGGCATATCGGGGTGTGACGGGGTAAGCTCCATCGAGACACCAATCGATCCTTTACGGATCGTCCTGTTCTTGAGCCCAACGAACGCTTTTTTGTCGAACTCAGGATCAACCACGAGATCCGCATTCACACCGGGAGGTATGTCTTTGGAGTCTTCCCATGATGCGTTGGTGATATAACCGGCAACATCTTTCGCATCAACGCTATGGTTCCACATGAGATCCGTTTTTGATGCGTTGATAAGGTCAACACAATCCTTGACCGCCGCCCCATTGTTATGTGTGTAATCAACCAACTGCGGGGACCAAAAGTTCGATTGAGGCCAAGCCTCTACAGTAGAGAGAAGCCTCCAATGATCAACAACGTGAGGGGCGGAAGATGTCTCGTTCCCGGACGTATCGGTAGCCTCGGAGGTCTCAGTCGAGTCGTGTTTTTCGGTGTTTAAAACCTGTTCTTCAGTCTTAACCGGAGCCATTACTTGAGACGGTTTCCGTCGTTGAGAGTCGATCACGAAATCGAGCTCGAAAATCTTTCGACCGTTGCCGTCTGTCCGTGAGTGAGTCAATTTCATCTAATATCTCCGCACCTCTCCACGTTTTCGACCCAAGCGGGAGGAGTCTGTATCTTTGATCCTCTTTCGAGAAGGACGCGATAAATTCGCTTGTATTCGGTTTTTTCTCATCGTGCCCAAGTAGTCTGCGAGCCTCTTTATCATTAATGATACCGGCCTCGAATTGACCTATGACGCCCTGGCTCTCCATTAAAGAGGCTTCCGCTTCCCTAAATGCGTCTATAGACCTTGCACGATTGAACGATACTGAGATCCCAACATCTCCATACCCTTGGAGCGCAAGGTTCAATCTGTGCCCGTGCTCCATTACCCTCTTCACACCCAATTGGAAGTTTTTAATGCCTTGTTGGAGTTCCTCATAAATAACCCTGGCAAAGGTTTCTGTGGTATTCCAATTCCATCCGAAGAAAACCGGATCTCTTTGGAGCGCCGCAAATAAACCTTGAAGAACTATTTGAAGGATGTCTCGAGCACCTTGAGCACCGGAATGAGTATTTTGAAAATTGAATTCGATATTGGAATAACCGACGCCAAGCCCTGAGTTGAGATTGTTCTTGAGTGAATTGGCGATCTCATTCAAATATACGGCCGACTTATTGTCGTATGCCGCCTGAGTCTCTCCTGGTTCACGAGGAGGAGGTTCAACTTTCGCCAAAAGCACACCAAGAGCTGAAACTTTCTCCATCCATACTTTTATTTGACTCATGATCTGACGATGAATGGCGCATGATTCTACGGCTGCAAGGGCTGGAGGAACAGGATAAGGGTTTCCGTCTCGCACAATAGCGGCATGGAATACGGTCTGGACCGGATTAAGCGGGACAAGGCCGTTGACTTGGTTCTGAAGAAGCTCTAGTTCTTTGGCTGCGTTGTAGCGAAATCGTATCGTCTTAACAGGGACAATAAATCCTTTTTCGATCCTCGAGAGCGACAAATCAGGAACCCATTCGACACACACACCTCCGGATCGGGCAATCTGAGAGAAGAGACCGTTTACAAGCCCGTCCATACCTCCTGAGAGCGGAAAGCATCGTGCGGCGAAATCGTTACAGACTTGGATAACTTCATCAGCTTTTGATTCGTTGTCGGCCTGGATCTGGATCTTGTGTCCGGTATTCCCCAATGAGACGGTAGTGTGATGATACTTCGAGATATAAGGATCTAAGAGAGCCAATTGGTCGATGATCTCATAGAATTGGAACGGGAACTTCGCGGCGAGGGTCATAAGATCCGACACTGCATTCGAGACCCCCGAACTTGCCGACTCTTCTTCCGTTTTGGCAACTCTGCTCGTTACCTTCGGATATGCCGTCTTAGGTGGAGTCTTTTTCGGTTTACCGTGATATATCCAATTCAACCAGTCTAATAGACTCATGCACTCCCCATTTTGTGGAAGATCGGCATAACCATAGGTCCGGGATGTGTCCCGATCTCGAAAGCCGCTATCCGGCAGGAGTTCAGAGCCATTCCGAGGTGGTTCTCAATGTCTCCGCGGAGATACACTCGTTTCACTCCCCCTCCGGGCATCTGTTCCTCCCGTGAGATCAGTTGTTTGCAATGACGCCTGAAATCTTCCAATGCGGTGAGCTGTTTTCCTTTGGACCGTGCTTTGGAAGGGGTTCCGATAAGCCCTTGCTCCATGTAATCGATAGTCTTGTCGAGGGCTTCAGTGCGATCCACGGATACGGTTTGGATAGATGTCCTTCCCTCAAGGAACTCTTGTCCGATTTTGAGGGTTTTGCCGGCGAAATACTGGATAGTGACTCTGCCGTGGTGTCTAGCTGCAAAAGTTTTGGCTGAGTGCTTATTTGGTAGAGCATCAATGACACAGTGCCGGATACCGTAGCGCACCATAAATTGATCGAGCTTATCCCACGATTCGGTTTCTTCGATCCAGCAGGTAAGAAGTCTGTGTCCGGAAAGGATTCCAATGACAATACTTAAGATGTCACCCTGATCCACCCCCATAAAGGCCCCGGATTCAGCGAACGAAAATTCGTAATCACCCTCACAGAAATCGAGGAGTTCCTCGGTTACACGGGCGTTGCCGCCGCCATATGGGAAACCGATTACAGAGATCGTGAATCGTTTAAGTGCGATCTCACTCTTTTGTGAATTCTCCCATTCATCCATAACTTTGGATGCAAAGTTCGGATGCGTAGCAGGAGGAATTTGAGAGTAGAGTTGCGAGAGGTGGTATCCACGTTTGGCCTTCGACGGATACTTTGCTATCCATTCACCTTTTGCAGGATTAAGATCGGCCCCGCACTTCATACACCCAATATAATGGGTGGCACCGTCAGGATGTAATTTGCGCTTCCGGCCTGTGATCGATAAAAAATTGTCGGGGAAGCGCAGCTCTAAGCAATTACGGTGCCCGCACTTAGGGCAAACCAAGTGCCAATAATGTTGATCGGTTTGTTGGAACTCTTTATCGATCCCGTATCCTGGGAGCGAAGGCTGAGATAAGCTGTTCACCCATTGGAGATCGGAGTGCATAAGACGGTCGATTGCGAATTTCACATTCTCAGGCTTTGCTTCATCTAATTCGTCTAAGATACAGAAATCACCATCTAAACTCTTTACTTTGCCTTTCGTGTGCAATCCTCTAAAGAATATGGACCCGATTCCAATGTGTTTGAGCCCGACATTATCAATATCCCCAATACGGGAAGACAAATAGGGGCTGTCCTGTAACATCGGCATACATCTGTCATTGGAAAAATCGGATACCGCACCGTCATCTTGAAAGTAATAGATCGCTTTCTTTCCAAGGTGCTCCGCTACATAGATCGCTCTGAGTAAGATCGTAGTTGAGATACCGACCTGCGCCGCCTTACTGAATGTTTGGTGCGGGTGCATATCATCTATGATCTGATCCAGATACTCGTGCTTGTCCGTGCTGTAAGGCTTCCCTCTCAGGTAGATTTCCGAGGAGGATAACCATTCACGGAACGTTCTACGTTTGAGCTTCTTAAGGAACTCGTCTGACGGGATAAAATCCAGGATTTCATCTGCCCCCACCGTTAACACGTTATTGCATTACCTCATCGGAACTTCGGTCGATAACCTCCATGAGTGAGAGCATGAGGTCAGGGTAGGCTAAAAGCTTCTTCTGCATCTCCGATTTGAGGTCGTTTTTGACACGATTCACCATGTCTTGCTCATCACGTTGAAGCTTTCGCCTTTGCATAGAGACATTAATGATCTTGACGATTGCACTGGCAATTTTCTCCCAATCGGAGGCACTACGTAAAACGGGACGTTGATTCCCTTCGGAGAAGAATTTGAGGAAGAAATCGAGCATTCGGTTGAGGGATATAATCTCTACCTCGGAGGAGAGAGGGTCATGTTGTCCCATGCCGATACCATGAGCTTCTTCAAGCGCAGCTTCCTTTTTCAGTTCCTCCATAAAACCGGGTATTTGTTGTTCCATAACCTTATACCCGTTTTTACGCAACCACCGAACCATGGACGGATAAGACTCATTCGCGAAGTAAAGATGTCTGAGATAATGGCGAGTCTCTTGCGGAAGCTGAGACACTTCTTTGACGGCAACGAGGTTCTGTTTCTTGAAGTAGTCCTCGAGTTTGAGCTTCGAGATATGGAAACCCTCGTTCGCAGCGAGTTCTATGAGTTGCTCAATGGGTCTCCCAAAATAATACCCATCCTCGATCTTACGTTGGAGACCTTTTGGGAAGACATTAATCTCGGCCGATGTCAATACTCGTTGTTTACCGGTCTTCATACACCCATCTTCTCGGCTATCTTTTCAAGTCGCTCTTGGACTCTGGTAATAAGAGATTCCAGTTTATCGTTCTTGCGATCACACGCTGATTTCGTCATCATCTCGGCTCTGGATTCCGCACACCTGATCTTACATATTCCGATGGATTCAAAAAGTGTATTGATAGATTTGGAAAGAGTATCAATAGCCCTTTGAATACTTTTATCGTATTCGTCTCTCTGTCTCATCCACCTGGAAAACCACGCATAAAAGAATCCACCAAAACCCGTGATTGTTGCCAAAATGATTACAGCCAACCACCATTCATGGGAGAAAGGGTTCCCTGCCCCTGCATCCGGCACTGGTTATTTCCTCCCCAAAAGGGAGTAAACAAGCCGAACGGCATTCTCAGGAAGGGAGTATTTCGAGATAAACACCGATACCGCTACCGCAGAGCTCCCGGACATTTTAGAGATGGATTCCAAATCCGACACGGCTTGAGGTGTGAATCCAAGCTTATTGAGATATACACAGAGCTCCGTCATGAAACCGCACAATACACCCGGTATTCCCAATTTATCGGACATTGCGTTCATAACCAATTGACGACGAGCGTTTTCATCTTCAAGAGCGTTGGCCTCTTCAACGAAACCGATTCCAGATGAAAGTCGGCTGAAGAGAAACGAAATGAAATACGGAGCAAGAAATTTTACCAATGACATCATCAGTATGGCGGCCTCGTGATCTTGATTATTCTATCAACCCAATACCCTGGGATGAATGTTTTTGAAAAACCTTTGGACGAGGAGGCATGGACGGCATAGAGAGGATCTGTCCATCCCATCATGATATGGTTGATATGAGTGGCACAATTGATAGGGATTCGCTTGTCTGAGTTCACGAATATGAGATCCCCGAAATCGAGGTCGTCTTTATCAATAACGATCTTGTACGGCCATATAGACATAAGCTCGGCAGTAGTTCGGTTAAACCATTTATGAGCTCGATACTCCGGGAATATCTCTCTGAGGATCTTCCACATTTGTCCTGAACAATCGGATTTTCCCCACACATACGGCTCATTCTCTTGGAGCATCACCGTGATTCTAGCTTCGAGAAGGGCTTTTCTCCCCTCAAACGCCGACACAACCACTGTTGCAAAAACGCAGATTATGACGGCTACCAGGATCTTTTTCACCGAGCCACACTCGCCATGACGTAGGCAGTTCCCAATATGATAGCAACCACTAGGGCCGCGGAAGCATACGGGTTATCCTCGATGTCTCGGTCTATAAGCCTCGGAAAAACCTTCTGCATCGCTTTAAGTCCTCCGAACCACCCAATAAACAAAGCAATAAGTTCGGTAAACTTAATAACCATACTCGTAGCCGCGAGTTCGCCAAGATCCGGTCTAGTAGAAACGGAAAAGGCCTGTCGGATAGCCTTCAGCTCTTCAGGTGTGAGAGCTTGAGAAAACGAAGACCCACAGGCCCACAAAACGAGAAGCAGCGAAAAAACGAGAATCATGACTCCCCCATGAGTATTAATAAGTAATACCATAAATATAAAGCAATGTCAATAGTTTATTTTTTTATTGAAAAAACCGTTCCTGTTATGTATCTTTATGCGCCAATATGAAGAGAGGATTATTATGGCGATTCTCGTAGAATGCTCCACATGCAAAGCTCGAATATCACTCAAAAACAAGGTGTGTAAGTGTGGGAAAAAGATCCCGGCAAAAGGGCGAGCGTATTGGATCACCCTTAGAGACTCCAATGGTAAGCAGCACTTCAAAAGGCTCGGACAAGTAGGTATAGAGTTTGCTCGAGATCAAGAGCTTGAGTGGAAGCAAGCCATTAAAGAGAAGCGTGATATTGCCCAAGAGGTCAAGATAACAACATGGAAAAAAGTTGCTTGGACTTACCTTAACCGTCTCGATAAAGAGAACCGTAATAAGACATATCAAAACGACTCTCATAGATACCTGAAACGATTTTCCGATCTTATAGGAGAAGACTGTGATATAACCACAATCACAAAAGATAAGGCACAAGAGTTTAAAATGTCTCTCCTTGATAAAGGGTTATCGAAGGCGTCTATCGACCGTCATATCGCAGCGTGTAAAGCTGCATGGGAAACGAGTATAGAGGACCTACCAAATCCTTTTAGACGAGTCAAAATGTTTCATCCTGATAATAGGGTCCATAATATCATTTCAGAAGAGGAGATAAAAGACCTCCTTAAATCCTGTCGAAAAGTGTCCGAGCATCTGTTCCAAATCGTTGCTTTAGCCGCAGGGACCGGTCTCAGAAAAAACAATATCCTTAACCTAAAAAGGAGCGAGGTTGATTTCGAGAATCGAACCATACACGTCACACAGAAAGGGAACAAGAGACACACCATTGGATTTGGCATTAAACTTGCGGAAATGCTGAAATCAATCCCGGATAACGGAACGGAATATTTTTGGATCTCCCCGGTAACAGGAAAACCTTATCATAGAGATTGGAGAAAAACCTGGAAAAGTGCGAAGAAACTGGCAGGAGTATCACCTAATTTTAGGTTCCATGACCTTCGACACGTATACGCAAGAAATGTGCTTAACACTACCGGAAATGTCCGTCTTGCACAAAAACTTTTGGGACACTCCGATGTTAGAGTCACGGAACGTTACACGGCCGTCTTAGACGAAACACAGAGAGCCACAGTGGACCTTCTTGATCCACTTCTTGACGTTGACCTATAGGTTGATTATTATATTAAAAGTTTAATGATTTCGAGTAGCGGACCGGATTCCTAATCCGCAGGTCGCAAGTTCGATCCTTGCCGGGGGTACCAGATTCCAAGCCACTCCAACCCGGTCCCACCGGGTTTTTTATTTGAGATCAAAAGATTTCTGTACAAGAAATATCAATAAGTTACCTATCCATATAGGGTAAAGATGTTGACCTATATGTTGACTACGGAGATCTCCTTAGTGCCAACGTAAGCGTCTTTTGTGGCACGATTTAACCGAAAAAAGAGAGCTTACAAGGCGTGGTCAACAAAATGGTTAACAAGATAAATTTAAACCGCTCCAGAAGCACCATCCACCCCATAGGTACTTTTTTAGACTCGCTTATCTAGTTCTGTGCGAGAGGGTAAAGAAACGCCAACTCCAAATAAAGGCGTTGCTTTACGATTACACATAAACGGAAAGGTTAGCGACTATACCTGCCCCCTCTTTTTTTCAAACAAGCAAATATTCGGAATTATACAATAAACCTCCCTGCCCACACAATACGCCCGTAGAGTCTAAGGATCGGTGAGGTGATTGAAACAATTCCGTGCTTCGCCCCGGCATTGATCATCACATCCCCGTCTTCCACAATCACACGACCGGGCATATCCTCTCCGTTGATGTTCACCCAAAAAAAAGCCCCGTCCTCAGTATTGCGGTTCGATTCATCGAACATCACGAAGTCTCTATGTTTGAAATCTGGAAACATCGCATCGTCTTGGATTTGAGCGATAGAGATCATCTCCGACTGAAATTTGGAGATGAGGTCGTTACGAAAAATAAACGGGGTTCGGGAGTCGCTCTTATCGTCTTCGGCGTCATGAACAAAACGAGGAGATGAGTATCCGGGAAGATACTCTCGCCCATTAAATATTAATCTCACCTTGACGTCTCCTTTCAGTTTCTCTTTTCTATTCTGGAAAAGATAATCAACAACTTTACTGATTGTCTCAGGTTCCACGCCTTGGCTGCGGAGAAGATTGATCGCTCGGATAGGGTCGCACTTTCCGGGGTTTTTCTCCCAATGTGTCAAATTGGAGTGATCGAATCCCAACCTTAGAGCGAAATGTCTATTGGTCTCATTCGGCCACTTTAAATCGTACAGCACCTCTATAAACAAATTTCTTTTTTCCATGATTTTTCTCCTTGACAAAAACTGTTGAAGCTAGTAAACAGATTTCTAAGGAAATCCAAAACTACATCAAATGTGTATATTATTTGTAATACCCTAGCCACGGAGCACTGTCAACACAAAAGGAAGCGGTGTTCATAAAAAAAGCCGAGGTGGACGAAGAATGTTTAACCAATTCCAAATAAAGGAGGATGATCTTCTTAGTGTTTCCCAGGCTTCACAGATCCTCGGAGTCGGATATTACACGGTTAAGAGGTGGGGGGACCTGGGTTATATAGAGATAATAGACATTAATAAGGGAATGCAAGGGTCTGCGAAGCACAAAAGGAAACTCAGAATACCGTATTCCGAGATAACCCGGCTCATAGAAGCCGGAAGAAAAAGGAGAAAGTGATTATGGCAATCAGGAAGGCATCAAAGAAAAACACCTACATAAAAATGGCGATAGCGGGACCGGGTGGTTCAGGGAAAACCTATACGGCCCTCACTATCGCTCATCAGCTCGGCTCAAAGATCCTGGTTTTCGACACTGAGGGAGGATCGAGCGAGCATTATCAGGGCCACACGGACCAGAGAATCGGCATCCCATTCTGTTTTGACATCGAATCGGACATTACCCAATTCTCGCCGGTGACCTACACAAATATCATACAGGAAGCCCAAAAACTTGGCTACGACGTTTTGATACTGGACTCATTTTCTCATTCATGGTCCGGGACCGGCGGAGCCATTGAAATGGTTGATAAAGCCAAGATCCGGCACAAAGGTAACTCGTTCACTGCTTGGAGTGAAGTAACTCCAATACATAACCGCCTTTTAGATGCTATTGTTCGAGCAAGGCTTCATATTATATGCACCTTAAGAACAAAGGTTGAATATATCATCGAGGATAATAACGGGAAAAAGACAGTTTCCAAAAAAGGGCTTGCGCCGATTCAGCGTGATGGTGTAGAGTATGAGTTCGATATTTTTTGTGAAATGGACGACAAGCACAACTTTGTAGTAGGGAAAACGCGTTGTGCTGATCTGGACGGCCTTGTCGTCAATCGTCCCGGCACGGAAATCATCGAGCCGCTGAAGGCGTGGATCGGGTCTCAACCCCATAACGGTTCAAATAAACCGACCACTGCCGAAGCCGATAATACTAAAGACCTTAACATTCAGGTAAAACCGCCCGAACCGGAACTTAAAACCGAAGACGATGAACCTTTGTCTATAGATGAAACCGATCCTCTTAATAAGTTCATGGCTCTGAACCTCGAACCACGAATCCGTGAAATGATCAAAACCATCCCCGGATGGCTCAAGGGGATGAACCCGAAGATTTCAGACACGGTAATTCAAAACTTCATATCGAAGATAAGCTCCGAGATGGGGCAAGAATCCTTAGAGGGGCTCAAAGACGAGTGGTACGAGACGGTGAAAAAACTCGTCACCGGCGATTTACTGGAAGATCTGAGGAAATCCGGTCATCTTCCTCCCGCTCCTATACGTAAGAGTGCAGCATGAGAGCAGAAGATCTTTTCCCTATATCAAAAACCACGCTTGCTAAAGCGCAGACGTGTATCCTAAAGGCAGCACTGAACAAAATCGCAGGGTTGTCCGAACCGGAGACACTACCAATGACCCAGGGTAAGCGTGGACATGAACTCCTCGAATTGGGGGTTAAAGGAACCCCGTTCGAGGAGCTCAAAACAATGGAGAGAACCAAAAAGATCCTTAAATGGGTCGAATATGGTCTAGGATACGTAGAAAACAATTTCTCGGGTTGTGACCTGTTGACCGAACACCACGTATATTGTGATCAACAAGGTATATGTGAAGACGGTAAAGGAGAAATCCACGGTATTGTTGACCTTACTGCACATAAACCCGGCTCCGAAGAAGCCGTCGTGCTCGACTACAAAAGCGGAAAAGTGGCTTTTAGCCCATTTGAGTCTCATATCTACGGCGGGGTTATCGGGAAGGCTTTATTTAAAGAGTGCTCCAAGATCACGTTTCGGCTCCTTTTCCTTGAGCACCGTGAAACCCTCGACTCAGTGTATGAGTGGCAAAAAGGTCGTTTGGTTGTAACGTTTCCTGATGGAACCACGGATCGATTGGTCGATCACGGGAATCCGATATGGAAGATACTTAATCCCGCTCTCGAAGAAATAAGGGCCAAGGAAGTTAAGCCGGAACCCGGACCTCATTGCCGGAAATGGTATGGTCGTAAGTGCCAATTTTTCGGGACCGAGCATTGCAGACCTGAAAGTGAAACACTCCCGGCTCAATTGAGTGAGATCACAAACCCGGAAGCGTATATCGCTCTCAAATCGATATACGAAACAGGTGTGGTAACACAAGATGCGGCACGGAACGCATGGATAGCTCTCTCCGGGATGAAAGACATCGTAAAGCGGATCGAAGACCATATTAAAAAATGGTCGAAAAAGGAAGGTAGTTTTACGGTCGGGAACGAAGAGATCGGATGGCATGAAGTTGATGATAATACCATCGACAAAGCGACCGCCCTTCAGCTCTTACTCGACTCCGATCTTACTACTGAACAAATCGCAGACTGTATCAGTATTTCCAACACAAGCTTAAAAAAGATACCACACGATTACGATTGGCTTAGGGCCTCAATAGAAGGGTTTGCGACAACGCCGAAAACAAAAAACTCATTCGGAGGGAAGAAAATATCATGAGATCATTCAATAAAGCGGTATTGTTAGGAGTTTGCGGGAAAGACCCGGAAGGGAAAACTCTCTCGAACGGAAATCCGGTCGCCAATTTCTCACTAGCTACCTCCGTTTCATGGAAAAACAATAATGGAGAATGGCAAGAGAAGACTCAATGGCATCGGGTTGTATCTTATAAAGGGGTAGCTGAATTCGTAATCAAGAACCTTTCAAAAGGGTCTAAGGTCATGATCGAGGGTTCCATCGAATACCGGGAATGGGAAGACCAGAACGGGAACAAACGTAACACTACCGAGATCGTAGCGTCGAATATTATCCCGCTGGATAAGAAAAAATCAAATAACGAAGACCAATCTAACGGCTATCCTGAAGAAGAAGCACCTTTCTAAAAGTAGTATAACCAATTTCGGCTTCCGACCCCCTTTTTTTATACACAGAAAGGGGGTTATTTTCCTTATATCAAGGATTTATTCTAATGTATAATGCAGGGACTCAAAGAGGATTAGAGATTTTAACCGCATTCAACACAGCGTCAGAACAATCGGCCATTTTCAATTTAAACAATACTATTGATTGGTCTGAGGTAAAAGCCTTAACCGAAAGGCTCGCAGAAAAAGAGAGTTCACCGTATACCCCCGACTGGTTCGATGCGGTTATAGACAACGCAATCTTGGAACTTGAAAATATCAGACGTTTCACAAAACAATCCGATCTTGGGACTCGGAGGTGTGAATGGGGAGCGAGGTAGCATTATGGAAACAAAACAAGCTGAAGCGACACGATTCCTCTTAGCCCTCGTGGGCAGTGTTCGGAATATCTGTTTTCAGACGTTTGCCGACTCAAAGGAGTGTAACAGCAGACCGGTATATCGATACAGAGATCTGAACGACGCCCATGACGGGCTCACAAAGATGAACAAGAAAGGGAACGGGATTTATTTTTTAGTGAACGAAGGGGATGGAGAGGGGCGACGTAAAGAGAACATCAAAAGTATTCGTGCTATTTTTGTTGATCTCGACGGTGCCCCTCTCGAGCCAGTTATGTCGTACAGTATTCCGCCCCATATCGTTACCCAAACATCTCCGGGGCGCTATCAAGCCTTTTGGAAGGTTGAAGGTGTTCCGGTAGAACGATTCACCGATGTTCAGAAACGTCTCGTGGAGCTCTTCAACGGAGATCCGTCGATTATCGATCCGAGCCGGGTTATGAGACTACCCGGATACTTCCATATGAAACGAGATCCGTTTAGAAGCGAAATCGTCCATATCGATTCTACAGCTAAACCTCTGTGTTACCAGGAGGTTATTGATGGTTTTGGGGTCCCCAAAATGTCGGAGAAACCGATATTTCTGGAATCCCAAACCCAGGAGCGGATACCAGAGGGTAAACGTAACCAAACGATGATCGCGGTATCCGCCAGACTCAGAAACGCAGGACTCGAGGGAGAGCGACTCTATGAAGCTCTCATGAAAGAGAATACCGCACGGTGTTCACCGGCACTTCCGGAACGTGAGATACGGAGGATTGCGAAATGGGCGAAACGATTGGATGCAAGCGAAATTAAACCGGCGCGGGAGGAAGAGTTCAAAAATATACGTATGATGAACAAGGCTCACTCATATATCAAATCATGGAAAGACATCATGGAGATGCAACTCCCTCCGGCACGTTGGATCATAAAGGATCTGCTCCCGGAGGGACTCACTATATTGGCCGGTCGCCCTAAACACGGTAAGAGCTGGCTTGCACTCCAAATGTGTTTCTCCATCGCAACCGGGAATAAATTCGCCCATTATTTTCAGGTTAATAAAGGGTCTACGCTTTGTATTGCCCTTGAGGACAATTACCGAAGGCTGCAAGGGAGGATAAATGTCGTATCCAATGGGTGTGGACTCCCGGACCAGGCAGACATCACAATAGAATGGCCGAGGCTTCCAAATGCAATCCAACCGATAATGGAATGGGCCGAAGAACAGCGGGCTCTCGGAAAACCTCCAAGGTTGGTTGTGATCGACACCCTTCAAAAGATCCGCTCCACCGACCAAGGACGTAACGGTGATGTATACGGGAGAGATTATAATGACGTGGGTTCGCTCCAAAAGCTTGCAGCGAAACTCGGAATAGCTATAATCGTTATACACCACCTCCGTAAGGCGGACGGGGATGATGAATATGATCAAGTATCAGGATCGGCCGGTATCACCGGAGCCGCTGACAGCGTATTCATCCTATCTCGTCCGAGCAGAGCCGAGGCAAAGGCCGAACTCCTCGTCTCCGGAAGGGATATACAGGACAATACCTACAAAATGACTTTAGATATTTCCAATGGAGGGTGGGAGTGTCTCGGGAACCATGACGACGAGTTTTTGAGAGTGACCAATGAGGTGCTCAAGAAGCTCAACGACATCGGAACCCCTATTAAACCGTCCGACATCGCCAAAGAAATAGGCAAAAACTCCTCTTACGTTCAGAAATGTATCAACTACCTCGTCGAAGACGGTTTCGCGGTTCGTGCCGCGGGCCATACCGGAAAATACCTGCCTGCACCAACCTCTCATTAATTTTTTTTACAGAAAAGTGTTGACAACGTTCAACACTTTACGATAATGGTGGAAGCCCCGTTTATGGGGTATTTCCACCAAGAGAGGAGAATCGTCATGAACCACGACATAGACGAGAGGCTTCGTGCGGCATACGAGGCACATAAAGCAAAGAAATCACGAGATAAATTTTCAAGACTCTTACGCAACTGGGGAGTAGACCCTGAAGAAAACGAAAAAAACGAGCATTCAATGGATTATGAAATCGATATTGTAGAAATGGTTAAGGCGTTCCCCACAAAATCGGACGAGGATATAAGAGACCGGTATCGTGACTCAGTGCTTGAGTCCATCAATGGGGTTGAAGATCCGATCAGACGCAAAGAGTATCTGTATGCCTTATCTAAGAAAACCCGTGTCGGTGTGAAACTCTTAGAGAAAAGGATGAGGTCGCTTTATGGCTCCGAGGAATCGGATGGAAAGAAATTCCACCCTGATCTTTGGGCAAATAAGATTCTATCCGAGTATCACATCTTATTCAGTGGATCTTTCCTTATTTACCGAAACGGCATCTATGAGAAAGTAGCCAATGAGGAGATCAGGTCAATCATAACCGAGGCTGGGAAAGACACCTTATCTAAGGGCCAGAAAGACGCAATCGTCGATTCGCTCAAAACCAAATCTTTTGTGCGCCCCACGGAGATTAATAAAAAAAACCTCTTGGCGTTCCGAAACTGCATCTTAGACACCGAAACAATGGAGGCGATTCCGTTCGGGCCACAGCACTATGTCACATCGAAGTCCCCTATTGAATATGATCCAGACAACATGGACATCATGGATTGGTTCAACGCCCTCGATAAGATTCTCCCAAATCCGGAGCTTCAAGACCTGCTCCAAGAGATCTTCGGGTATTGTTTGACGGCAAGAACGGATCTCCATAAGGCATTCATCTTCTTCGGGGATGGTCGTAATGGGAAAAGCTTCGTAACTGAGGTGCTTGCCGGGATTCTCGGAAGCCCCAATGTCTCCACCCTCTCTATGGACGATTTGAGCAACAAATTCTTCATGGCTGAGTTGAATTGGAAGAGGCTCAATATATCCACGGAGATCGACCGAATCGGACTCGTGAAAGATGGAACGATTAAGGGGCTCATAGCCGGTGATCCTATACTCGTCCACCGAAAATATCAAGAACCGTTCGAGATGACCCCTGTTGCGAAGTTTTTGGTTGCAGGAAACCATCTCCCAAGGACGGCAGACACCTCTTCGGGCTTCTTTAGGAGATGGGTGATTGTTCCGTTCAATGAGACGTTGACCGACGAGAATTCAATTCCCGACTACTCAAGGTTTATGTGCGAGAAGCACGGAACCGCTATACTCAATTGGGCTATATGGGGATATAAGCGACTTGTTTCCAGGGGAGACTTTAAAACCCCGGACGTGTGTGCCGCGGAACTGGAAAAATATCAGATTGCGTCGGATCACGTCCTTGAATTCATCACCGAGAAACTCACTCCGGTTGACGACAAGAAGCTCGGTAGCCTCTACCTAGAGATATACCGAGCCTATAAGGATTTTTGTCAAGAAGGTGGGTATCACCCTCTCGGGAGGAATAACTTCTATCGTGACCTCGAGGTGAAAACCAAAAGGACGAAGCGTTTTACCTCCGACAAGAAATATTATCTGCCCGGATTGGTACTCTCCGATTGATACACGGTTGGAGGCCGTCACAGACGGCTCTCAACCCCCACCAACCACCGTCTACCGGAAAACTCATATTCAAAAATTCCTGGTATTAACACGCCGAGATCACTAAATAAATCTACCCACGTCCGGATTTCTTTCGGAAGCTTAAAATGACCTAAACCACCGAAACCATTAAGAATCAGGAATTCAGGAACTCTTATCTCTTAAATTAGTTAGTAGAATATAAATAGAATATAAAAGAGAGAAAAAAAAAGAGAATATAGAAAAGAGTTTTGAAAAAAGTTCCGGAGCCGTGAAAATGGTAAAAACATAGAACTGGTGCGGTTTAAGTGCTCGGAAAAAAGTCCCGGAAACCGGAAATAAGAGAATTATAAATCCACCAATGCCCATGCTGACGCATGGGGAGCCTTCTCAACGGTTTTTTTGTGCACCGAGCTTGGTTTCCATCGACAGAGGCCGTGAAGATCCATGCCTTTCGATTCCTCGGACGTTGGGATCAGGCAACTGTGATCGAGATTCCGACCAAGGCGAGCTGTGCTCGTCCTTGGCATTGGGAGGCTTTAAAAATTTTCTTATCTCTTCCCACACCAGGCCGAGAGGCATCAATCGGACGATCTGCGGTCACGTGAACGAGAAGGCACGTGAGAGCAACGTGGTGAGTTTTTGAGAACTGAGGTGGAGATTAGGTCGGATAGAAGACTTGAAGGGCTCAGGATCGAAACCACGAAGCCGTGGTCGCGATCCGGGTGATTAAATTGATATTGGGCTCAACTCACCTCTACAGTGAGGACATATTTTAGCCCCCTTCATAATAAGCTCTTTACAAAATGGACACGGGTGACGATGCTTTCCTATACTGAGTATTGCGAACAACACAGCCAATGGTCCGAAAATAAGGCTCAAGAAAAAGGCTGAAAAACCTTCTTTTTTACTTAAGCCTATGGATGTAGCGACCACGATGCTTATCAACCATAAAAATACCCACTCCATAGATACACCTCCGGATGATCATGGAATCATTATGCTCTAGTCTCTGTCAAGACTTTTTTGGTTTTTTTCTGAATTTCCACGGGGGGACAGGTGACGGTTCAGACCACAAACCGATTTTAGACTCACGAGCCTTAATCTCAGCTTCCTCAAGCTTCTTATCATGGGGAGCATATTTAACATACCACCACGCAAGACCTGCCTTTACAAGCGCCAATGATAAATCGGCTCCTCGGTATGAGATATTCGCTACGGTTCTTCCGTAACGGTCTTTACATACCGGATTTACAGTTACCGTCTTTCCGAAGATCATATCCGACGTGAACTTCTTGGCCGCAGTTCCGAAGGCTTGTTTCTTCTCCGGACAATCAATACCGTATAGGCGTATCGTCTCGGCTTGTGTTCCGTTGAACACCTTCACCGTATCTCCATCTACAATTCCTATCACTCTACCGGACCATCCGTAAACCTGTGTGATGGTGATAAAAACAAGGAACACCGTCAATAATACTCTATTCATAAACAATCTCCCATAGTTGGTTATTACTTACTCTGATAAGAATACCACATGGTTATAAAAATCACCAAAAAAATTTTTTCCACTCATTTTCTTGTTGACAGTTTTGTGGTGAACGTGTTAAACATATTTTTATTCAAGGCGAGGCAGCCATTTCGGCAATCCTGTATCTCCTCTCTTCACACATGCCTCGCCTTCTTATCGTTCAAATTCAATGCAATGGAGGGTGCCATGAAATTCGAGCCGCGATTGTCAAAACAAAAAGCAAATTACACTAAACGAGATGTGGTTATTAAAGGCGCAGACGGAAAACCCGTATTCGAGATGAAGAACGTTGAGGCACCCGAGACATGGAGCGATAAGGCTGTTCGTGTCACGGCGAGTAAGTATTTCAGAAAGCCTCACGGAAGGCAAGAGACTTCCGTAAAAATTATGCTGTCCCGAGTGGTTGATACCATCACGAATTCCGGTATAGAGCAAAGATACTTCGACAATAAAAACGGGTTTATTTTTTACTCGGAGCTGTTCGCAATACTCGAAGGCCAGTATGCAGCTTTCAATAGCCCGGTTTACTTCAATGTGGGGGTAGAAAAACACCCTCAGTCAAGTGCGTGCTTCATTTTGGATGTCGAGGACTCGATGGAGAGTATTTTCGACTGGATAAAAAAAGAGGCAATGATCTTTAAGCACGGTTCAGGCTCCGGAGTTAATCTCTCTCCTTTACGTTCATCAAGAGAAGCTCTTTCTAGTGGTGGAAATCCTTCCGGTCCCGTTTCATTTGCTCGTGCCGCTGATTACTCCGCAGGTGAAATAAGATCCGGAGGCACCCTCCGACGCAGCGCAAAGATCGTCTTTTTGGACGATGATCACCCGGATCTCATGGATTTTATCCAGTGCAAGACGAAAGAAGAGGAAAAAGCTCGTATCATGGCCGCAGCAGGGCTCGATACCTCAATAGGCGGAGTAATCTCAAAAACAATCGCATATCAGAATTCAAATCATTCCGTTCGTTTATCCGATTATTTTATGCGGATGATGATGAACGATGAATGGAATTACCGGGCCAGGACTACAGGTGAAGCCCTGGGTAAGAATAAGAAGAAAGAAATCGTTGAAGCTCTCTGTAACGCAATATGGGAGTGTGGTGATCCAGGTATCCAATTCTCCGACATGGTTGAAAAAAACAACACCGTCAAGAATTTCGGCAACATCTTAGGCTCGAATCCTTGCGGTGAATTCGTCTCTCCTCCTAATACGGCGTGCAATCTCGGATCGCTCAATCTCGTTAAGTTCGATACACCCAATAGTTTTGATTGGAGCTTGTTCAAACATGTGATCCGTATCATGGTCACGGCAATGGACATACTTATCGATATGAGCTCATATCCGACTAAAGAGGTTACTGAGAATTCTAGGAATCTTCGCCCTATCGGACTAGGATTTTCTAATCTCGGGTCCCTTTTTATGCGAAACGGGATCGCTTACGATGGAGCCACGGACTCTTTTAATATGGCATCCGAGATCACCTCACGCATGACGGCGTATGCGTATGAGGCGTCTATTGAGCTCTCAAAACAACTTGGTCCGTTCCCTGAATATGAACATAACAAAGAGTATGTTCTCAGATGGTTGGAAGCCAGGTCGTTCGATGAGGCTTATGAGAAATTACATGAAGAGGTCGTAATTAACGGGGTTCGTAACTCTCAACTCACGCTCTTAGCTCCGACTGGAACCATCTCTTTTATGATGGACTGCGACACCACGGGCATCGAGCCCGAGACGAGCCTTATGAAGATCAAATATTTCGCTGACGGAGGCTTCCAATCTGAAGTAAGCGGAGCCATGATCGAGGGGCTTAAAGGACTCGGATATGGACCCAGATCCATCAAAAAAGCTGTTGAGTTGGTCAAAAAAGACGGACACCTTGAAAATTTCGTTTTCGCGCACCCTGGTGACGATGAAATATTCATGTGCGCATATGCTCCCGATACGAGTGTGAAGGTGATCGATCCTTATGCCCACATGAAAATCATGAAAGCGTGTCAGGAATACCTCCATGGGGCTATTTCAAAAACCGTGGCCCTTCCGTGCGACATTAAACCGGAAATGATATGGGAATATGTCATCTATGCTTGGGAGCACGGACTCAAATCGATTACCTTTTTCCGGGATGGGTGTAAAACCCATCAACCTGTGAATACGAAGGTTGATAAAAAGATCGAGATCCCAATATCAAGTAGGAGACGACTTCCCGACAACTGTATCTCCTCTCGGCATAGATTTTCCATCAACGGAGTCAAAGGATATATTATCGTCAGTGAATACGATGACGGGACCCCTGGAGAGGTTTTCGTTAAGATCAGTAAAGAAGGCAGCACCATAGGAGGATTAATGGAGACCATCGCCACGGAAACTTCTATTGCACTCCAATACGGTGTTCCGCTCAAAACATTGGTTGACAAATTCTCGTATTCCAGGTTCGAGCCCGCAGGGTTCACCAACAACCAAGAGATACCTCTTGCAACGTCTCTTGTTGATTATCTGTTCCGCTACCTCGGGATGAGGTATTTATCGTTGTCCGATGCTTCAGACATCGGACTCAGATTACAACCTCCGCCGGCACCTCAGAAAGTCCAAAAGGACGACGGAACTATTATTGAGTTATGTTTTGTGTGCGGCGGTCCGATGACCAGATCCGGAACATGTCAATACTGCCCTCAATGTGGGGCATCAAACGGTTGTTCATAGGTTTTTTTGCGCCCAAAGTGGGGAATAGATTCAACAGGAGGGAGATCATGAGGTTTTTTGTCGCAAACATAGTGACACTTTTTATTTTGTGTGTGTCCGCAATTCCATCCACGGCTGTAGTTTCCCCGGCATTTTTCCAGGGCGTGAGACTGAAAACGGCTAATTTCAACGTCAACTCCACCAGCGTAACCGACCTTTGTGTATTGGACGGCCAAGCTACCCCCAATGTGTCGAAGTTTATATTTGCGTCACCTCTCTTCGAGATAGAGGGATCATATACACAAAAGATAGAGCAATCCGGAAATAGTACGCTCAGCGGTACAAGCGTTATCATAGGGAAAAACATTGATAAAGGGAAAGCTCTTATCTACCGATCCTATCTCGAGGATAGTCTGCTCGATATACGTATTCTCCCTATTAATCTCCACGGAGGATTCTACGGAGTCCCATCATGTGGAGTCCATATATACTCCATTGGTGTCAATGTAAAAGCTTTTAACGACAAAGACAATGTGATCCAACTCGTGGACATCCAATCTAAGCGCACGTCCCACAACCTCGGTTTTGAGTTCGGTCGTCGCACAAACATCGGCAATTTTTTTCTCCGTGGGCGATGGGACATTACCAATGATCGAGGCAATACCTACGAGATAGGAGCTGTAGGAAAACTCATTAATACCGACAAGTTGTCGGTTTATGGAGAGGTGTCCTATGAAGTAAGTAAAATGAGATTCACCGAGAATAACACCGATTTTGGGATTACACAAAAAGGTCCGTTCCTGGGCGTGGTGGTGGGGTTCTAATGCTGCTCGACGCCTATCCGGACGCAGGAGCAAAGAGGATTGTCCCGCCTATTATGTATGACGCGGAATGTCCTCATTGCTCCACCACAGAGACAATTAAGATCCTGCGAACCCTGACCATAGTTGTATGCCATGCCTGTGGTCAGGCTTTCAGGATCAAACAAGAGAAAATTTACGTTATCGAAGCAGTAGGGAGGACGAAAAATGAAGTTATCGAGTGACACTATACGGCAGATGATTATCCAAGGAGTAACCGTTTACACAGACGACGGATTGCCGGTAAAAAAACCATTATTGGATGGATTTAAAGAAATGCCTACCCTTGAAGGTGGGGTTATCGACCTTTCTGTGGCCAATCTTTACCTTCCGAGTTCAAAATGGTTGGTTCCTTCAATATACAAACAACAACGGTTTCTTCCTGATGCAGCGCCGTTTTCCCCTTCTTACCTGGAGACTATTGATACTGATAACGGCACAGAAGATGTGTTCGGATGGCAATTAGAACCGGGAGTGGGTTACATCATTGAAACCAATGAGACACTCAATATCCCTATCGGTGTTAACTGCCGTCTTTTCCCTAAAGCCACGGCTGCGAAGAGTATAATTTGTGTTGTTATTGGGACCGCTCACCCCAATTTCCAAGGTCGTGTTTTTTTCTCCATAGTGTCCTTTCATCCTTGTGGTCTCAGATTGGGACGTGATGCTCTCCTGGTGTCGGCCGAACTGTCGTATTTCGAGAATGGAGATAATGTCAATTACTTCGGGGTTCATGGAACGGACAAGATCGGTGCCCACACCAACGGGCAATTCATAAGGCCGTATTAGAAGGAGGGTTCCAATGAGATTTGAGATTAACAGAATAGATTTATTAAAAGTATTGAGTATCACCAAATATGTGAATGTTCGAACCCCTCAACCGATCCTCACGCATATCCATATGACCGTGCAGCAGGACGAAAACGGAGGGAAACTTATCATATTGGCCTCCGACACCGATATGACCTATCAAAAAACTTTACCTCTTTTGGCCGACACTACTCATATCGATGGATCGGCCACAATTTCCGCCGTCAAATTCTATGAGGAAGTCAAATCGATGGTGGATTCGGAAACCATCGAGGTATGGAGAGATGACGACAAGGTAATAGTCAAGGGCCTCAAAACCACGGCAAAATTTGTCTCTCTTGACCCGTCTGAATACCCGGAGATTCTAGGTCCGAATGGGTTTAACCAATATGACTTCAAGGTTAATCCTATGGAAATGGCGAACTATATGGGGAGAGTTGCATTCGCAGCGTCCTCACTCAAAACCGGTCATTTCATGGAGTGTGTTCGAGTGGAAATGAAACCTGGACTTATGAAATTCCTAGCCACAGATGGGCATAAGTGCTCAGTGGCCCTCCTGAGTACTGGTGATGAACAAACTGTCACGGGAGAGTTCGCTGTCCCGGTTAAGAGATTACCTGAGTTCTGTAAAATCATCTCCGGGATGGATAGAGAGCATACTATTATCGGGTCCGACGAGAAAATATTCTTCGCCAGAGACCCAGAAACTTACGTTTCGATTCGTATTTATTCTTCAGACATCAAGTATCCCAATATGGACCGTTTTCTCGAGATTAAACCTGAAATCTCGGTCTTATTCGACCGAAAAGAGCTTCTCAACTCTATCGAACAATTGGCCGTATTTTCCGACGACAAACTCAAGAAAATAGTCACCGAGCTTAACGGTGATAATTTAATGATGTCTGCAAATCACCCTAATATGGGGGAAGTTAAGTCGGAGATCGACACTATGGAAGGCGAAGGCCAATGGATAGCGGCTTTTAACTCCGATTACCTTCTCGATGTAGTTAAAGCCCTTTCTTCAGACAATATTTATATAGAGTTTGAGGCGAATAATCGACCTGTGCGCATTAAACCAGAGGGAATAAACACCTATTACACAATCGTCATGCCGATGAGGGCCTAATCATGATCACCGTAGTTTCCACAATGTCACAGCGGATAGTTGAGGGTATTCTCAACAGGAAGATCTTGTTCGATTATCGTCGTGTAGGTTACTCGAAACCGGTGACCAAAGTGCTTATGTGTGTCTCCGGAGTTGGAACTATTGCCGGGGAATTCGAGATATTACAGGCTACGAAAGCGCCAATAGATAAGTTATGGAGAGACACCGGAAAAATATCAGGTTTTAGCCGCATTGGTTTTGATCTCTACTTCAAAAACCTAAAAGACGGTTACGCCTATAGGGTTGGTCGTGTGAAGAGATTCAGGCCCGAGAAAAAACTTATCGATTTCGGTGTCAAAAATATCCCGCAGATGTATTGCTACGTCAAAGAGCCTGAAATCGACTATAAACGTGAAGATCTAGTGGAATTTCACGAAGACCTCACCAATAACGGATACGAACTGACTAGAATACCATTAGGTCTTTGGATCTCAACCTTCGGGAAATCTGAGCTCACCAATAAGTTAAAGGCTATAGAAGAGGCTTCAGACGATTTCTGGCAATTCTATGAAAAGTTGTGCCTCAGTTATGAGATAGGAAACCACGAACCGGAGGAATTGTGATGAAAAAGTGTAAAGAGTGCGGGGTTGAATTGGAAGAAATCCAGGCTATCGCAATAAACGGGATAGGTTCTATTTCTGGGTGGTTGTGTTCTGATTGTTGGTACATGAGGATCAGTAATGCAATTGAACCTCATACCGTTTCCGATTTAATAGATGATGCCGTAAAAAGGCTAAATGAATACCTTGGGGCAGATGTAAAGCCATTTCAACTCAGGGTTTATTCTTGGGTGGAGAATTTCCCTACATCCGCTGGACCATTTGTTGGACAAGGCGTCCCTTGTGAGATGAAAATGACGGCCGTTGCCAGGCGTCCGGTAGCTGTCATTTATTGTAATAATCAATTTGTTAAAATCACAAACTCATTTACGCATGAAGTATCGTGGGGAACACGAAAAGCCGGAACTGAAGATTAACTAACACACAGTTTTTTAAAAGAGAATAAGACAAACACTGTCAAACTCGACTGTAATTCTAAGGATTGGGAGGTAAGCGATGAATCCTAAAATGTGGAGACAATTGAAAGATAATCTTTCGAATAAAAAATCTATAACATCAGAGATGTTCCCATATGCCAAAATACTTGAGGAAATGAATCGATTAGAACGTGAGACGGCACTTGATAGGTTGGAAGCGTTACTCAATAACGCAAAGTCGTACAGTGACCAGGCATTACAGGAAATGGGGACACAAGTTGATATATACGAAGGAACGCAATTTTTCTCTTGGCCCGCTGTTTTGATTAATTCTCACAAAGCGATTCTTAAAGCTCTCCGCACCGGGGATCTTTCAGAGATCGAAACGTGGGTAATAAAGGAGGATAAAAATTGAGAATCGAACGTGAAACAGAGACAAAAACAAAATGTGATCACATCTGGACACATAGGCTCGGGTGGCATGGAGAGCACCTAAGAAAATGTCTAAAGTGTCGGCTAATCCAGGAGATGATAAATCGAGAAACAGGTGAATACAATAAAGGTTTTTTATGCGAGGGATTAAAATGATCATCGAAGAACTTTACGAGTTAGTGAAGAAGCTCAAAGATAAGCAACCTGGACTTGAGATCGCCGTCCAAAGGGAAACAATAGACAGAACTGAAACATGGATCGCTGAATGTTCAGTCCTACTTCAACACCCGATTGACCCCCTCACAGGCGAAAAAGAAGACGGTCCCAATAGGCGTCGGAACATGTTGGTATTCTATCCTTGTGGGTGGTAAGAAAATAACCAACCAACGCCAACCCAACCACGATGAAACGATAAGGAGATTAAAGGGATGACTCCAACCTTTATTAAGGCCACCACTATTCCTGACGCCTGGTTTAGTGTTTTGTATCACCTTTACGACAAATACGACGCTTACCGTCGTGCCGACGAAGCTCACTCTGAACCTCTCAAAAAAGGACACCTTAACCGTGCGGCAGGTGTGCGTCGTTACCGGCCCGATTCGTCGTCGGATGCCGCTACCGACCGTATTGAATTCGATTTCTGCACGGTTCAAATTACCAATCCGGGCGCACGACCCCTTCTCCCACAGATGCCGGAGGGGTCGGGTTTGCCTGAGATTGCAGACAATAAATATGTCGAGGATTATGTGAGGTATCTCCTCACAGACGGGAGAGAAGAAAACGAACATTACACTTACGGCGAAAGACTAATGAAACAGTTCCACCGAGCTATAGACATTTATAAACGAGGACACCAAACAAATCAGGTTTGCATGGAGATCGGAACTCCTGATGATTTATCCTTTTACGACAGGTGTAACGGAACAAGCCCATGTCTTCGTCTCATCGATACCAGAATTCAAGACGGCAAACTCCATTGGATTGTGTATTTTCGGTCGTGGAACCTCTGGAATGGTTTCCCGGTAAACCTCGCAGGATTACAGCAGGTCAAGGAACTCATGGCTTACGAGATCGGTGTGGATGACGGGGAGATTATCGCGATAAGTAAAGGGTTGGCTATTAGGGATTATTGCCTTGATTTGGTTAAAGCGAGGTTGAAGAGATAAGAATGAGTCAGCTCGCAAAATACCTTGAGGTTATTATACTTCAACACCAAGAAGTCAGTATGAAGCCGCACTATGAACGCTTAGAGCGATACCGTGCGGCATTACGACACATGAACCGGCGCTTCAGATGGGTGAGAATCATTAATCTTATGAATCGTCGGAGACTCGCCAATAGACCTAAGATAAGAGATGTCACTAAAGCTATATTGGTAGGCGGACTTATTGGGTCCGGATTAACACTCCTTATGGTTTCTATGTTGCTGATACTGAACACAGTGTGGAGATAAGACTATTGTTATTTAAAAAGGAGGTCGGTATGATTCCATCATTCCCCAAGATATTCGCGTTAGGTAGTGTTTATATCCAGAATATTTACGACGGACCGGTTGAGATCACCGAGAAGATTGATGGATCGCAGTTCGTATTTGGAGTCGTAAATGGTGAACTTTTTATAAGAAGCAAGCGCAAGCAACTTTTCCCTGAATACCCTGAAAAAATGTTCATCCAGGCGATTGATTACGTTTCAGGTCTATATGAGTCTGGGAAGCTTCCAAACAATTTGGTTTTCTTTTGTGAATACCTCAAGGCTGAGAAACATAACCTTCTAAAGTATTCCAGGATTCCAAAGAATCACTTTATGTTGTTCGGAGTGGCAACACCTGATGAAAGTTTCTCCAATTATGAATCGATATTGGAGTGGTCTTCCGAATTCAATATCGAGCCTGTCCCAATTATTGAGATGTGTGAGGGTAAGGAGTTACGAGACATCGAGTTCATAAAAACCCTTATTGATCAAAAATCTGTTCTAGGAGGGTGTCAAATCGAAGGGATTGTAGTGAAAAACTACAACCAAACCGTTATGGTTGGAGATCGGCCTCTCCCAATAACAGCAGCTAAGTTCGTATCGGAACAATTCAAGGAAGTTAAGGGCTCTGGTGTATGGAAAAAAGAGAACACAACCAGCGGAAAATGGGAGCAATTTATCGAGAGTTACCGAACCGAGGCCAGATGGAATAAGGCGGTCCAGCACCTCAAAGAGTCCGGCGAGTTGGATAGCGAACCTAAAGACATAGGAAAGCTCATTAAAGAGGTCAATAAGGACATTATAGACGAAGAAGAAGATGTGATCAAAGACTTCCTATTTAAGACGTTTGGGAAAGATCTCATCAGAAGATCTACAGCAGGTTTGCCTGAGTGGTATAAAGAGAAATTGGTGGCAGGATTATGACCAACACCCAATTCCTACGTCGTCGCATCGACCAATACCTCGTGGAGAACCGGGTGGTTCCTGTTCAATTCGACCACACCCTCGAGGATCTCATAGTATCGGAGTGGTGCGCCGAGTTCATTCAATACATGCACAATCGTATGATCTTCGGCCGGTTCCGATACGGTGCCATGAGCGATCCGAAGAAGGGCCAATATGATAATATCGGGTCGGCTATAAAACGACTCTTTAAATATAAGCTTGATGGGAACCTTGAGCATTTGGTGGATGCCGCCAATCTTGCAATGATCGAGTTTGCCATTGGAAATCACCATAAAAGGCATTTCAACTCCATCGATAACGGGGAACATGCGGAGCCTATGTGAAGATCAAGACAGGGAATTATTTGCTATAGGTGAAGAATGACCGGCACCGTAGAGGTATTTATAGCCTGTTCGTATCAACCATCCACTGAAATGGGAGGTTGGGCCGCACTTTTGAGCTTCAAGGGAGTTGAGAAGGTAATAAACGGGCTCGCTCAAGTCGAAAATTACGATTATCTTCACCTTATAGCAGCCAAAAATGCCCTTTCGACACTCAAAAGGCCGTGTAAAGTGAGGATAACGTCCAATTATCACATTGAGGTGATTAGTAACCAAAAATTGAGATCACTTCAACACGACCACAAAGTTGATTTGATGTTTAAAGAAGAGTCGGCCAATAGCGTCCAGGAAAATGCAGTTAAGCGTGTTGCCGACTGGGTTTTGATCTTAAATTCCGGTCTTATCGACTGTTTTGACATTTGAGAGATGGGAATATGACTTATAATGTCTCTCTTGATCCGAGTCTCAACCGCACAGGGTTTTGTGTATGGGATGAAGAAGGAAAACTTGTAGATAAAGGGGTTTTAAGGACAAACAAAGACTCCGATGAGCTTGAAAAAGCTTTAGAATTGGTTAAAAAATTCAATGATTTGTGCGATAAGTGGGTTGAAAAAGGGGAAATAAACACCGTTGCCGTTGAGAAATGGCAAAAACACACCAATAGGGCTATCATGTTGAGCATGATGAAGTGCGCTCTCTCAAAAGGGTTGCTCATTGCGATCGGGCGTCTCTACGGTGATGTTATTGAAGTGTCTAAAGGCTCGATTAAAAAGGAAGAAAGCAAGCTTTTAGCTGCCAGTCACGGCGTAAAAGGTGCAAAAGACATGATCGACGCATGGCATCTCGGTATGATCGCAGGATTCGGAAGAAATTCGGTCAAAAAAATTCAAAAAAAGTGACATAAAAGCTTTTTTTGTCTTGATATGACTAAAGTGTTTAATGTATAATCCATTCAACACAACCGAAAGGAAGGGAACCGAACAGAAGCGAAATAAACAGAACAGAAGCGAAAGGAAGAGAACAGAAGGGAATTGAAGAGAACTGAAAAGAAACAACCCCCTTACGGGGTTTGTTTAACACCTAAAACTTATAGGGTTAAACGAAACTCAAAGAAAAGATAAGGAGAGAAAATATGTATACAGTTATGGCCAAATTAAAATCAATGGACGGCTCTTACTTAAGCCAGAGCCGCTATTATGAGGATGATGTCCCGAAGCTCAAGAAAGAGAAGAGTAATGATTACGAGATTAGGACATGGAGAGAACGACTTCATTATAATGACCAAGGTGAAATCTATATACCCGCTATGTCGTTCAAATTCGCGCTCTCAGCGACGGCCCAAAGGTCAGGAAAACAAATTCCAGGGAGAGGTAAGTCCACCTATACGAAGTTTTTCGAGTCCGGGATTATTATCGCTCGCCACGTTATGACCGGAGTGAATAAAGAAGATGCGTTCGGAGAAGCGTTTATGGTCCCTTCCGACGGTAAAAGAGGAGGGAGTAAGCGGGTCAAAAAGATATTCCCTACCATCAGAGAATGGCAGGGTGATTTAATTATTACCGTCTTAGATGATACGATTACCAAAGATGTCCTTTATGAGATGTTGTGCGAGTGCGGATCATATAACGGCATTGGGAGATTCAGACCTCAAACCGGTGGATATTACGGTCGGTTCGAGGTTGTAGAGTTTATTGTTGATGGAGAATGATTTTTTCGTGAATTGAATGGAAGCGAACCAAAAGGAATTGAATTGAAGTGAAATGAAGGGAAAAGAATCGAAGTGAATTGAAGCGAATTGAACAGAACTGAAATGAAAAGAACTGAAGCGAACAGAAGGGAATGGAACTGAAATGAACTGAAGTGAAGTGAATTAGAACCCTCTCACCTTAGAGAGGGTTCTCACGTAAGCTCATAAACATTATGGTCTTACTTGAGAAGATAAAAAGGGAGGGTATTATGGAGAAAAATAATCTCGCCAAAGTAGCGATAGGAATAAAGAAAGTCTACGACAAGATTATAACCATGACTCCGGGAGAGCTTATCACTTGGACCGAACTCGAAGAGTTGTGCGGCAAACCGTGTAGTAACGGCGGGAAGGGTTACGATATGGTTTACTCGGCACGAAGAAGGGCCGAAAAAGCAGGAATCTTTTTCTCTTCGGTTCGTGGAGAGGGTATCCAAAGGCTCAGTAACATCGATGCAAGCCGTTCCATAGGAGAAAAAGGGATTGCTACAATCACAGCCAGGGCATCACTCGATAAAAAGCGTCTTAAGTATATTGATTACGAATCCTTATCCAAACAAGACAAAAAAGAGTGGAACACAAACCTTATGACCCTCAGCGCCGTTATGCTTATTTCTACTCCAGGTATCATTAATCAAGTCGAGATCAAAGTCAAAAACTCGTTAAACCTGTTTGAGGTCCAAAACACCGTTGACCAACTTGAGCGAGCCTCTGACCGGAAACGGGCTATAGCGGGAGGATGAGGTGCCGGAAACAGATAGTCGACTCCAAATGAGGGTTATTGAGCGTAGGATCTATGCGATCCACGAAGCGCTCTCCAAGATCCGTCTCTTCCTCGAAGCGGTAAAGGACCCTTTTGTATTGGAAAAGTTTTCTAAGGTAGAACGAGTTGTGCTTAAGAGGTTATCGGCTTCGAGAGACATCGGATTCCCCAATATGGCGGAAGATCCGGCCGTAAAAGAGAAATAGAACCTCGTTAAGCCTTTGAGTTAAAGGAAGTGGTTATGGAGTATTCCCCCGATATGAAGGTCTGTGAAAACTGCTTTCACAGTATTTGTTACAATTGCAAAGAGGATTGCGATAACCCTGAGTGTGAACAGAAAAGTTGTGAGCCGATTGAGGTGATTATCTGCAAACGATACCCCGATGATCGTGTGAAAGAAGCGAGTGATTGGTGCGGAGAAGGTATATGGCTTGCCGATTACACAGATGAAGACGGTGAAAGAATGGTGCTTACGGCCGATAGGCTCTTTCATTACGATCACAAGGAGATGGAACCGCATATCGTGTGGAAAGCCAATAAAGATAAACCATCCAATCATCTCACTCTCATTAAACCGGAAGACGATCTATTATTATGACCTCATTGGTGAACCGGTTCAACAAAAAAACACTTGACTTTCGTGTTGAAGTTGTTTACCATTAAGAGCAATGTATTTGAGGTATTAATTGATCAAGAAGTATTACAAACCCGCTCTCCATTCTCCGTATTGGGAGATGAAGGAATATTATCCAGATATTCCAATACGGTTACCTTCCTCTATCCTCTTCTCCGAGGCATACCTCGTAACCTCGCCCGGAGTTAGGACTATTCTACTCCTTATGTATTATAAACTGGAAGTGCTTCGTATAGTCTACGGGAGAGCTCATATCAAGTTCTGTATCCGGAACGATGAATACGGAAAACTTGCCAGGACGGATGTGAAGAAGGCACCCCTCGAAGATGCGTGGGTTCTCGGATACTTCGATACCGTTGAGTCGATGACGGCTGACTCTATTGGAACATTTACTCCATCCAATCGATACGAGCTATTCCCGAGTAAAGATTATCAACCGTTCGGACAGCAAAGACCTTATCTCTCGTCCGAGATGTCCAATGCCGGGGATATATTCTATCGTAAGGATATGGAGAGGAAGTTTCTTGATGCTATTACGAGGAGACGTTCCTCGTTTGGGAGAAAAAGGGTATGGCGTTCGTGGAGCTGAAGAAGGTTAAGGGTTGCGGGATAATTCTCATTCCCTTAACCCCTTTCAAGCTCATCGTGGATCGCGATGAGTATGGATGGTTTGTCCAATGTCCGATCTTGGAACTCAATGTCCCGTGTGATATGACACATGAAGGCATCCTTGAGATTCAAGAGATCATCTGCGGTGAATACTTGAGACTCGAAGGGATGAATTATCCGACGCTCCATGTTAATGATCGAAAGAGATTCGATCTTCTGAATAAACTATTTTGTAAAAGTCGCCACGAGTGGGCGTGAAAGGATTATGGTATGAAAAAGAGATTTGATATAGGCAAACCGGAGCTTGTAGCAGCGGTTCAGAGTAAACTTAACACCACAAGGAAATCTGCCGTCGAGATCGTAGAGACCGTCACCGATGTGATCTTCGATGTGTTGGCCGAAGGGAATAAAGTCAAGACAAGCTTCGGGATCTTCACCCCCAAGACCATCGCAGGCCGAGAGAATTTTAAATGCTACCTCACCGGCACAACGATGAACCTCCCCTCCAGGTTGTCGGTAAAGTTCAAGCCGAGTAAAAAGCTCCTTGACGCTGTAAGATCGTAAGAGTCCAATCCATCAATTCCTCCCTGTGTCGAGAGGGGTGAAATTCCCCTCTCATTTCATATATTTACAGAACACATGAAAACATAAGAATATTAGGCTATAATCTCGTGTGTGGGATAAAGGGAAAAAGTTTGAGAAAAAATGACACGCACGCGGGAGAGGGAGCTATCAACTAGAGGGGGGCGGGGGGTGTTTCGAGGACGGGGGGGAGGGTCTATATTATTAAGATCATTAATTAATATCGTTATGTAACGTCCACGTTGACGAACACCATGGAAAAAGGTAGCTTATAGCCTTAAAAAACTTGGTTTTTCCTCCTTGCCTCCGAATGTGTGATTTTCACACAAATCTATATATGAAAATTCATATATATGAATATTCATATATTCATATATATGACAACGCGCGAAGAAAATTCGAAAGTTCACTCACCTGAACTTCTTCCCCTCTTTCGCTTATGCAACTATTATACCACTTAAAACAGTGCCTCACGTATAAATATTTTCTCTCAATACAAATAACCCTTATCCTCACGCATCAATTTTATTTAATCCTTATACCGTAATCCTCTTACACTTGGTCCGCTTCTTGCTTTCACAATAAGAGCCATTGTAACAACGCGAAAGAATAAGCCTATACTAATACACGTATGAGACTTAAGTGCTGTCAGCGTTGAGATTAGACCTGTTTAAAACGATGTGATTATTCGGCTGGAATATACGGAGAGTTCAAATAAAGCAGAGAGGCTATAATAGGATGCTTTGAGCGTAACCGCTCTATCCTCTGCTTTTCAATGAGCAGGCTTTAAATGAGCCATGAGTAAGCCAAAAAAAAGCCCGCTCCTTGTCGGAACGGGCGAGTGCAGGGTTTAAGTCTTTGAACCGCTTCGGGCTCGTAGGTATTCTTTACAGGAGCTCGAAACGCTCTTCCTCGTTATCATCTAGTAAGCAAGTAGCTTTCCCATAATTATAGTCAAGATAATCGCACTCGTAACATTCTCGATCACGATACTCGCAAACACTCGGCCGCGGGTATACATCCCATAGATACGGCACATCATCCAAATCTTTTTCAGCGTTTTTCTTGTCGTATAGTTCCCATACCCACTTTTCCTTCTTATACGGCTTGTAACTCGAATTCGAGTAATACAAGCCCTTATCCTGAATGAAATCGCCGAACAAGCGGATTACTCCGCTACTATCGAGAATAGCAAGCTTTGATCCCGCTTCTCGATAAACCTCTTTCTGGGTTCCTTTAAATCTCAATCTCTTATAAATTCGGGGCTTTGATAGAAACCCCTTAATGAAAAGCTGAGTATCACTCAAATCGTAAGCGTTTTTCACCGCATACCGATGGATTACCCCATTATGTGCAACGCCTATTTGAGATTTCCAACGTAACGCTTTCAAATCCGTTACCATCTTTGACACTGGAAACGGATGAGTATTCCCAGGGACTACCGAACCGGTCGTCGCAATCCTAAAGTGAAGGATTGCCGGTCCACTGGTGACATTATTCGTAACACTGTTCATGAACTTATCGAAGTTCATGAAACCTTTACGCCCTGCGACTAAACCACCGGAAAGATAGCAGTATCCCGCCCCGTCGGGGTTTCTATACCAACACTCTTTAATGGTATCGATACTCGGTAATTTCTCGCCTTTCGGTACAACTATGATAATACACATGGTTATACCTCCACCGAATGTTCGACCAGGAAATCGTGAAGAGCCTTGCTTTTCGGTTTCACAAAATCAGTGAAACGTTTCCAAATATCGGTAGATTTAACCGATTGAATCCCTACCGTATCAAGGAAAAGCAGTAAGTGGTCCATAAATCTAATGTAATTTCGAATCACATCCGTTTTGAGATTAGACCGGAAAATTCGAATCTCAACTGTATCTTCGTTTTGGGTATTGATCGGTAAATATCTGGGAAAATTAAATAATTCCTTATTCCATCGGATTTCTTCCCATAACTCCCTATCCCTTACCCAAATATTCCTAAACTCGCCCCAATCGGCATAGTCGGAACGCCGATGTGCTACTTTACAAATATGATTCTCACATTGAAGGAAAAAATTGATCAACTTCCCCAACAAAATCGGCGTGAACCTCTCACGAGACACATGAAGATGAATCCCGCAATTTCGGCCGTAAAAGCCTTTTCCACCGGCGGCTTTCACCGCCTCTGCCCATTCATCTAAATTATTTTCATTTATCTCCCAATAGTGTGAAGATCTAGGATGGAATACGAATTCGATTCCGTTTTGGAGCGAGCCGTCCATCTCCATATGGAAACGGCTCTCATTTGCAGATAATCTATAAAGATTATTGGCTATTTCGCCTATACACGGAGGGAACTCGTCCTCTTCTTTTTGCTTAAAATCAACCTCGATCTCAGCTCCGATATACCATCGGCGTTGATCATTCTTACACTCATGCTTAAAATGTAACGTGGTTCCGGAGTGGTATTGTTTCAAACGGGATCGATTCCGCTCCCTCGCCGAGAAACACGACTCGCAGACGTACTCGTCACAATCATCGTCGTACACCATATAATCATGGTGTACGATACTTTCGCAATCTAAGCACTCATCGTGGTTTTCCCAGAATAGATTTAAACACCCATTGAGATGGGTGTCACAATACGACCCATACCCATCTATATAATGAATGTGGTCATCATAACCCCATTCGCCGCAATCATCGCATTGTGCGGCATATTGAATTGCACAACGTTCACACAAAGTGTCGTTTTCTACGACTCTCATGTGCTGGTAAGATTCTACCGCCCCGCACCGATCACAAGAGCTGTGATCTTCCCAGAAATAATCTATACAATCCGGGCAGATGAAACCATGCCCTGAAACTTCCTCTAATTCCTCAGTCGTAATCATGTCCCCACATTGGGAGCAAGTATCCAAATCCACTTTTAATTGAGTCACGTCTTTTCTCCTTGTTGAATTCATTCACCACGTCGGCCGTGATACGGCCGCCCCCCCGTTCCCCCCCGTATTCAGTTTTAATCGGGTTCAAGTCCCCGTGTTTACCCTTGACGCTTATTCAAGGGTAAGGCTGAGACTTGATCACGACCATACGAAAGTTCTTTTTTGATCAAATGTCTTGAGATACCTCAAGACTAACTGCTCTATTGTGGCTGTTTTGGGAAGTCCTAATGCTTCTTTGAGATCAACGATAGATTTGTTGTCCATCTTCGCTATTTTTTGAATTATTCTTGCTTCCGCGGCTGTCATTGTCGTTCCTCTCTGTTTTTTGTTTCCGTTGATCACGTTCAACGTGATTACAAGGTAAAAGATTTCGATTGACGTGTCAAGCAAAAAATCGACATGTCAAAAAAAGATGAAATACGAATTAAAACGGTGATTTAAAGTGTGTGAACCGTGAAAACAGGAAAATTTTTTGGTATTTTTCGGAAAATTTTGTTGAACGTATTTTATAGTAATAGGGGGAAAGCTTTAAACCATCGGAATCATTATGAGCGCATCGCGTACGCACTCGCCCCCCGTAATACTAAGTAATACTTAAGCAAATACCATACCACGTCAAAAACCGTGCCAAATAAAAAACCGTGCCACGATGACAAATTTACGAAAAAAATATCTTGACACTTTGGCATAGTTGTTGCTATATTTCAATAACCTTGCCACGACAGTAGTTTTTCGAGGTAAGAGTGAAACTCACGCGCTCAGAATGAGTGAAGTTCGAGCATTTTCGTGGTGAGTGAAAATCACTCCTTACTTTAGTGATAACCACGCATCGGCGTAAGTGTTTGAGTTTTTTCTACACATCGGCCATTTCGATTTTGGGCGTAAAAAAACCATACAAAAAACCTTGGGTCGCCTCTTAAACGGACATCAAAAAAACTCCCAGGATTTTAGGGACCGCTCGAGGTGACTCTCGTTTTTTTTGAGGCTGATATAAAATATTTTTTCTCGAAACAGAAGGAAAAAAGAAGAGCAACTCTCTCGCTTTCGAGCTCAATCGCGCTCTAAACAAAAGGGTTTTATAGTTCAAAAAAACCTTTATTGAAAACGAGTATCCCTTCTCATAAAAAAACGGTGATTACTTTTACAAGAGATGATTGGAAAAACATGAAACGGACTCATGAAAAAGTGTTGACAGAACATAGTATATCTATTATATAGGCATGCGCGGAGAAAATAATTTTCCGTGTTGCGTAGTGTGGAATGCTTTCAATATCTACCCGATATTTTTTTTGGGTACAGATTTTTGAAAACGTTTCCGAGAATATTTCTGGATTTTTTTCCGAATAAGGGGGATAATTGTTCCCCGAACAAGGGGAGGTGGTCAGCGTGATACTCGCAATAAACACCAATGAGGTGTGTGTGGAACCTATATTCGATACGGAAACTCTGCACGAACGTTTCGGCGTGGACCCTGAGAAACAAGGGCGTGATCTTATTCAGGAGTTGCTCGAGAAGATCCCTAAATACCTCGAGAGCGCCTATCCGAAAGCTATTATGCGTGATATCCAGTCGTTCACTATCGTAACCGGATATTTCGCGACAGGGATCTACGAATCCCAGGACACCGCCCCGTATCTTAGGGAGAACCGAATTATAGATTTCGTTCACACATTCGATAAGATATGGGGAGACTATTACCCTGATGACCCTGATAAGACACGGAAACTGATAGACTTTATGGAGGTCTTTTATTTCCGAAATAAGAATTGGGCTTTGCTCGATTTCTTTGACGAGCTTCCAGCATCCGACAAAGACAAGATGATGAATGACTTCATAAACCGTAGTCCATCGGGTAAAAAACTTCTGGCTTCTCTCAAAAAGAAGCTCGATAAACGTAATTCATATAGGAAACCGGCACGTATCCTCGGATCATATGACGATGAGGTCCTTCAACCAAGGGTGGTACTGAAGAATATCAGAACATTTATTGCCGAGGCCGCTCCTACGATTTACGCAAAAACTATCGTCGGATTAAGAGAGAAGTTCTCTCAAGACGAGTGCTTAGTGATCGTTGAGCTGTGTAAGAATATTATTCCGATACCAAGGCTCGCAGGATCGCAATTACTCGTGGAAATACAAGAGGAACTCGACTACGGACGCGACGAGATGCACGGGCTCTCACTCAGAGCTTTACAAACGAAACTGAGAGGCCGGTCTGTTTTTGACCGTGCTTGCCTTGAAATATGGGGGCGCACATACGACCCCAACAATAATAAGGAGGAGTGACTATGAATACGCAAACTATAAATAGAGAACAAGTGCTTCAAGAATTCAAGGATGCGATTAAAAAGGCTATGTCCAATCCTAATGCCGTCTCCACACCGATGGAGATGGATTTGGTGCTCGAGCCGCTTATTCATCGGATGAAGTACGACTTGAAAATCTACGACCTCGATTACTCTAATCACCCTTTTGAGTTCAAAAACGATCTCAAGGGAGTATTAAAAAGAAAAATCAAGTTCGTATGGAATTACGGGTTACATATGACCCCTGTATCCGGTGATGTGGTAAAATTCTACGTCGGTCAATACGACAACGGTGTATTGTTCGCCTTTATGCAGGACGCACGATACAACCCTGAGTTCGTTTCCGTTGTATAACGGAGGTGTGACATGATACTCAAGAAGGTGGATAATAAATATGTAGCTCTACACTGCTTTCAAGAAAAACACATACTCAAGGAGGCCGGTTTCTGGTGGAACCCGGACATGAAACACTGGTGGACCAAAGACATTCAAGGTGTCAAAAAAGTGTTGTCATTAACCGGATACCGTGACGCCGCTTTCTTGAGTGTCTTGTCAGACGACGAGAACAAGATGCGGAAGGCGGACATCGAATCACGAGCCGTCTCCACCGATATAAACATCCCGGCACCCGAAGGACTGGAATATATGCCGTTCCAAAAGGCCGGTATCAAATATGCAATCCAAAGAAAAGGGTGTCTCATTGCGGACCAAATGGGATTAGGGAAAACCATTTCCGCTCTCGGGATCATCAATTACCTGAATTTAATCAATAGCGCTCTAATCATATGCCCCGCCACCCTTAAACTCAATTGGAAGAAAGAAGCCGAGAAATGGCTCCTCCTTCCATATGAAATCGAGATCGTATCGTCTCGGAAACCGTTTCCCGACGCCGATATTGTGATCATCAACTATGACATATTGGGAAAGTTCCACAAAGAGATCCACGAAAGACGATGGGACATCCTGATCTGTGACGAGGCCCATTACCTCAAGAATGAGAAATCTCAGAGGACCATCGAGGTCTTAGGTAAAAGGACCAATTTTGTTTTCACCTCAAAGCCGATAGATGCCGGGAGGAAGGTTTATTTGACCGGAACCCCGATCCTTAATCGACCAATAGAGATATGGCCTCTCCTCTCCTCATTGGATGGTGATTACTGGAAGTCTAGGCGAGCTTTTCAGAACAGGTATTGCACTATCGACGGAAAAGGGGGCCGTAACCTTGAGGAGCTCCAAACCAAACTTCGACGGTCCATTATGGTAAGGAGACTTAAGGAAGATGTTTTAGCCGAGCTTCCTGCCAAGACGAGACAGGTTATCGAGATTGCACCGGACCCGAAGATTGAAAAAGAGTTGAGAAGATTGGAGAGCGAGTTTAAGGCGAAAAAGGATCTTATTATCGAACTTAAGACTCGAGTGGAACTCGCTAAAGTTTCGGAGAAGAAAGAAGATTACGTGAGGGCCGTCAACGATCTCAAGACCGGTGTCACCGCAGCTTTTACCGAGATCGCAGCACTAAGACATCGCACAGCCGTTGCGAAGGCTCCGTATATTCTACTCCATCTTCAAAATATAGAGCATAAGGTTGTTGTCTTCGCTCACCATAAAGCTGTGATAGAGTTCCTTCAAAACAGTCTCGGGAAGAATCGATGCGTTATCCTCACCGGAGAAATGACTTCGGAACAGAAACAAGCCTCGGTTGATAGGTTTCAAACCGATCCCGAGTGCCTATTCTTTATTGGTTCAATCAAGGCCGCAGGAGTTGGAATCACCCTTACGGCATCATCTCATGTGGTTTTTGCCGAACTCGATTGGGTGCCGGGAAATGTGTCTCAGGCCGAGGATCGATGTCACCGTATTGGACAAAAAGATTCCGTGCTCGTGCAGCACTTCGTTTTCGAGCGATCCCTTGATGCTGTTATGGCTCACACATTGGTTGATAAGCAGGAAATTATCGATAAAACTCTCGACTCGGAGGTCCAATTAAGGGAGAACGACACACCTATCGTACCGGCTCCGTCTTCCGTCACGGAGAAAACATCATGGGATGAGTTCACGAAAGATAAAGCCCTTCCCCAGGATGAACACAATGCCGTCCATGAGGCTTTACGTATCGTAGCAGGGTATTGCGATGGAGCTTCACAGCGGGATGGCGAGGGGTTTAATCTTTTGGATACACGTATTGAAAAAGAGTTGGCAAAGAGAGAGGCTCTTACATGGAAACAAGCACTACTCGGCAAACGTATCGTGATGAAATATCACAAACAGCTCCCGGATACTCTCCGAGCTGTAATCATGAAGTAAAAAAGAGGGCTTGAGCCCTCTTTTTTTTATCCATCTCTTTGAGTTTTCTCCGTCTTGTTTAATACCTTGAGTGTTTTCTCCATCTCTTTGATCCCACATTTTACCAACCAATCACTCAACGGAACCCCGATCTTACTGGAGAACGATTTCAGGCGGTCTAAAGTGTCGGGGGCCATATATACGGAGAAGTGCTCTTTACGCCGGCCTTTAGGTTTCATAGTGATTATCCCTCCTTTTAATATCGACCATTCATACCATAAAAAAAATGGTCAATCAAGCATTTTTTTCTTGACAACCCAAAGTGTAGAGTGTAAAACACATTCAACACTAAATGAAATTTCGAGAGGAGAGCGACCATGGAATATGCAGTAGGTTATGTCAGAGTTTCCGATGAGCGTCAACGGGATGACGGATTATCCATTGAGAACCAAATAACAAAGATCCGTGCCTATTGCGACACCTACGGCCTCGTCCTTGTCGGAGTCTACGGTGACGCCAAATCAGGGAAAGACACAAAAAGACGCCCCGGCGTTCAGACCGTCCTTGGATTGGCCGCCCGTAAGCGGGTTAAACACGTTGTTATTTATAAACTTGAGCGCATGTTCCGTAATACCGAAGACGCTCTCAAGTGCTCAAAATATCTCGATAAAAATGACGTGGCCCTGCACTCGGTCACGGAAAAGATCGACACGAAATCCCCAATGGGGAACTTTTTTTTCACGATCATTGCAGCCATAGCGGAACTTGAACGGGGTAAAATCTCAGAGAGAGTCAAGGATGTTATGGGGTTTAAAAAGGAACGTGGAGGAAGAGTCTCTCGGTTTGCTCCGCTCGGGTGCAAGTTCGATGGTGACAATGTGGTGGAAGACCCGAGAGCTTTGTCTGCAATCTATAGAGCTAAAGAGCTCGTCGGGATGGGTATGAGTTACGCAAAGACCTCGAACGTCCTCTTTAGAGAGGGGTTCGTGAACCGTAATGGAGCGAAATTCTCTAAGGAGTCAATCATGAAAATGGTGAGACATGGAAATTAAACCGATCAAGATGAAAGGGTTTCTCAAGACCGGACACACATCCACCGCTTGGGATGAAAACGACTCTCCTTGGGCCGCTTTCTATATCCCGGTGGGGATGACATCGATCATGTGTTCGGTGTGCGGAGCGGAATCAATCGAGAAGGGATGGATTAATCTCTTCTCTCATAGACGAGCTTGTCACACATGCGTCGAGTTCGAGAAAGGAGAGAAAGATAATGAGGCCGGTTAATTGTACTCCACACATAATCCGGATCTTCAAAAACGAATCCATGATCGAGATTCCACCGAGTGGATACATTGCCAGGATCGACATTAAACAAATTGTGGTGAGCAATATCGACGGAATTCCGGTGGTTAAAAACCTCTACGGTATGCCGGATGGTTTACCTGGACCAAAGGAGGACCATTTCTATATCGTGTCGAAGCTGGTACGTGACAACCTGGAGGGTCGCCCCGATGTGGTCGCACCGGATACCGGGCCGACTGCGATCCGAGATAAAACGAGAGAAGTATGCGCTGTGAGACAGTTTGCAACGGTATAGTCTCACCAATGAGACACAAGGAGGTTCCAATGGATGAAAAACAATTCGAGGAACGAGTCAATAAATGGATCGAGATCGCTAAAGAGGTCATGAAAGGAGCTTTTGAGGGTTACAACGAAACGACGGCGCATCTCAAATAGGAGCATCCCAATGAAAATCAAACCGTACAGCATAAAGGTAGGTGTCATATGAATGAAACTATAGGGGTTAATATTCGTCGTCACACATCAACCGACTTGACGAACTTTTCGGCAATCATGGCCGAAGGTAATGCTTCCATCGTCTCTCAACGGTATCGTTTTATTCCCACAATGGAGGCAGTTAAGATCCTCGAAAATATGGGTTGGCTCCCTACTTATGCGAACCAAGCCGGGACACGTAAACAGGAGAGACAAGGCTTCCAAAAACACGTAATACGTTTCAGACACGAAACGGCACAACCACTTGCCGTGGTGGATACGGTGTTCCCGGAAATCATCATGGGTAATTCTCACGACGGAGAATCTTCCTTCTGGATTAGACTTGCTTTTTATCGGGTTGTATGTTGCAACGGGAACGTAATCGGAGATACGATCCTTAGCCCGGTAAAGGTACGGCATGTCGGTTTCAACCGATTGGATATGGAGAATGCGGTAAATTCTGTGGCTTCTCACACCGGAGAGATGGAACGCATGATCCGAGAGTTTAAAACCATTGACATGCACCCTGACGACCGAAACGTCTTCGCCGCTGCGTCACTCCTTACCCGTTTCGGTAAAGATGCGAAGGAGAGGGATTTCGATCTCACCTCGATGCTTCGGCCGAAACGTGTGGCCGACCAAGGTTCCGACCTTTGGGCGACTTACAATGTCGTTCAAGAGAAATTGATACGGGGAGGGCAATACGAGTATAAGCGCAGTGACAACGGTATTTCCCTCCCGAAAAAGGTGAGAGGGATAAACAGCGTCACCGAAAACGTGCGGATCAATAAAGAACTGTGGGATTTGGCCGAAAAGTTCGCACGGTCCAATTGATATGGCACGATCCCGGAAAAAGACACCGATCCTCCCAAGGACTTTGTGCGATAGCGAGAAAGAAGATAAGCGGAGGTGTAACCGGGCCTTTCGTAGGGTCTCTAAACTCGCTCTCGTATTAGATAAACTATTACCAAAAATGAGGGAGTTGTGTAAAACTTGGGACATGGGGAAGGACGGGAGAAAATACCATATCAACGTGGATATAAGGCACATGAGGAAGTGATAAATCTAAGACTGAAGAAACTATGAGGTGAAACATGAAAGAAATAGATATGCTTATCATTAAAAACGACAAAGGTGGAGAAGGGAGAATTACCAATCAGGTTGCCGCCTCTTCATATGGTTTACCTGTCTTCAGCTCCACAATGGAGGAATTCGAGGGAGACTTTGGCCCTGCCGATATAATTAATTGGGAAGGGCATTATTTCCCTGTCGCAAACTTGATCATTACGTTGGCAAGACACTCACCGATGAGTGATTCCGAACTTGAGGCTGTGGATTTATTCTTATCCCAATGGCCGGAGGGTCCGCAACTTCCGAAAGATCCCACACGTCGGTGTTAAGGGAGTTATCCTCCAACCTATCAGACCCCATAGAATAGCCTATTCGCCCTCGTGCTCCGGCACGGGGGCGACTCGAGCGGTTATCCGCAATAAGTCGCCCGCAAAGCGGGCTGGGAGGATTGAGATGAAAGTCCAATGGAGAGTTCCATGGAACGATAGAGGGCGATTGATAATAAGGGTTCTCCGCGACCACGCGGAAAAAATTATAGCAGACCACAAAGAGCTGTGGGGAAGCGGCGGGCTGCCGTGCCCGCACTTCAGCGCCCAGGAGGAAGGGTGGAATTACCGGACCCTGTCCGGGAACACCGTAAGCTGGGATGAGTGGTCTCGCCTTTTGACTTTTGAGGGGAGGCGCCACTCCCTGCACGGATATAGTTCCGTGCCGGGCCTGCTGGGACTTCTCGCCCCCCAACTGGGGGATCCGGTGTTGTTCGAGTCCTCCACCCCCAGGGTGGCCTGGCACGCCGCCGGGTATGGGGGGGAGTTCGAAACCGACCTGTTGAACCCATCGGAATAACCTCTCTGTTCGCTCTCGCGCTCCGGCGTGGGGGGCGACTTGAGCGGTTGTCCGCTAATAAATCGCCCGGAATCGGGCTAGGAGGAAGAGATGAAGGTTCAAGAGTTTTTAGTAGAGAAGTTCCCCGGCGTGCCGTGTCACGCTGGGCAGTTCGATCCGTTTCACGACTCCCCCCACATCCACGAGTGGAATGGTGTGGCAGGCTACGAGACTCGCACCGAGGTGTGGGTCTTAGGGGTTGAAGGCGTTTGGCGAGAGGTTCAGCCGTCTCATTTTGTTGGCTACGCGGCTAACGGAATTAATGACTTTACCGAGGAGGGGGAAATTTTCTCCCCCAATTCGGGAGAAGTCGTAGTTGTCTACCGGTTCGATTCACGAACCGGGGAAGAAAGCATTAAAGTCTGCCGTGAATCAGGAGGATGAAATGAAATTTGAAATCGAGGTGACTGCAAGCGATATATTAAGAAAGGAATTCAACTCCTTTAAGGAAATGAAAAAATGGATCCACGGCCGTGTTTTAAATGGCCGAATCAGCCTCGTTGCCCTTCTCCCTATTGGAGAGGTAGAAGTGGCTTTTGGAGACCAGGATCGAATATTAAAGGATATTGATTTGGCGGAAGAGGAGGGTTTTTTTGGCCTACAGGATATGACCCTATCGAGATAAAAGACTAGTAATTAACTTATAAAAACCTGGAACGGACAATAAAAACGGAGGAGTGAATGGCTAAAGATCAGATCGTGTTGGACTTATCCCGGCA
>RRZU010664479.1_pt1 | contig 56933 bp, 36 predicted proteins | sample 2165561 | NCBI WGS metagenome assembly RRZU01 (sample SAMN10456909, study PRJNA506462) | wastewater metagenome | isolation source: wastewater sludge | place: USA: Moscow, Idaho
CGCCCAACCGGCTCAGTTCTGGGTGAAAATCAACAGCCCCGCCGCGGGCAGCTCGATTTGGTTGCGCGCCGTCAACGAACTGACCGGAGCCGTCTTCGAACAAGAAGTCACCAGCGACTTGCCTCAGGTCGCGACCTTCCTCGCCCCGCGGCTCTTCCTGAACAACGGCGCAACCGCCGCCGCCGTCGCCTTTGAATGTACCGGCCTTTACCTCGAGACCGACTTCTGACCCTGAAAGGAGCCCCAATGTCGCCCGCCGCCTCATCCGCCTACGTCGCCGAGCTGCGCCAGCAGATCGCGATCCTCTCTGAACGTTGCGCCCTTCTCGCCGCCGAATTGGCCGCCGCCAGGGAAGCCGCAAGCCCGCCGTCGGACCCGGCAGCAGCCGGTTGAAGCCCGCCCAAACCGCCCCGCGCCCCGCCCTTCCAGCGGGGCTTTTCTTTGCCCGAAAGGACCACACCCATGAACGACCAGATCGACGCGCTGAAGGCGCTGCAAATGGCTCTCGCGCGCCTCGGCTACTACACAGGCGCGATCGACGGCCTCTTCGGCCCCCGCACCGATAGCGCCATGAAGGACGTCGCCGCCGAACGCGGCGCAATCCGCAACCTGAAGCCTGAGGTCGCGGCACCAGGCAGGCCGATGATCTACCAGGGCAGCGCCCGCTATCCGGTGAACGAGATCGTCATCCATTGCGCCGCCACCCATCCCGACTGGATGCGAGGCCAGCCCCTCACGGCAAAGCGCAAGGAGATCGACCGCTGGCACCGCGAGGAACGCGGCTGGCGCAAGATCGGCTACCACCATCTGATCGACCGCGACGGTGCGATCCTGCCCGGCCGCGCCGAGACCGAGATCGGCGCCGGGGTCGAAGGCCACAATCGCGGTGTGATCCACATCTGCCTGATCGGCGGAGCGGGTTCGGCCGCGACCGATCCCTTCGATCGCAACTTCACCGCCGCCCAGGATCGCGCCTTGCGGGGCCTGATCGACGCCATCCGCGCCGAGACCGCCATCACCCGCATCACCGGTCACAACGACCACGCCGCCAAAGCTTGCCCGGGTTTCGTCGTGCGCAACTGGATCAACCGGGTCTGAAACCTAAGAAAGGAGTAACCAACATGAACCTCATCAACCAACCCACCCTTCGCCCAACCCGCAAGATGGCAGCCGTCGGCTGGACCAGCCTTCTCGGCCCGATCGTGGCCGCGATCATCGCGCCCTGGCTGCCAGGGCTGTCGGAAGCCTGCGGTGGGGAGGTGGGGGCGTCCCTTGTCGCGGGCGGCCTTGCGCTGGCGCAGGGGGCGGTGAACTTCGTAGCGGGGTATCTGGTCCGGGAATCAGCAAGTTAGCCCTAACGACCACCAAAGCCGACAAGCAATCGGAGCGTGAAAACAAATGGACACCACGCTCCGATGCATCGTATCCAAACATCAGGAAAGAACGGCCTAAGCACAAGTTGCCGAAAAACGAACAATCGAACTTGGACGGTGATTGTGAGCCTATGGAACAGACCTCGCCAACAAGAGGCCGAAAATGAACGAAATGCCCCAGATCGAATTTAGGCTGATAGGAAGGAAGGAAAACCCGATCGACGGGCGCCCTAACACCGTCTACTTAAAAATAGACCACTGGAACGACTACTCGTTTGTTACGATGTTTGAGGTCTTTGCTTACGATGAAAATGCAGCGCCGCATAGATTGCCAAATATAAAGATTGGCTTCGTCGGACAAACTGTTGATGTATCGACGCACGCAACGCTTGAAAAATCTTTCACCCACTTACCAAGAAATTACTTCAGCGTCGCAACAGACATAGATTTTTACAAGACCCTGGCACGAGATTTTTCGCAGGCTTACAGAAGCGCCTTTCTGACAAGCCTTCGGGATGTTGTGCATGATCCAAAAATTCTTGATATCGCAAAGTCAGAGAACGTATTTAAGACATCGCATCTTCGCAGTGTCAGCATCAACTCAATTGTCTCGCAGTTCCCGAGGGTACTTGCAGGCGATGCTCCGCCAACGGACTTTCTATTTCACTTCTCACTTCCCAGTTCAGAGAAGTTTGCGGAGTTTGACCTTGAGTTTCGGGTCGAAGCTGGATCACTGCCCAGCACAAACATCCATGCCATCATTGGACGGAATGGTGTTGGAAAAACTACGCTCCTAAAACACATGGTCAAAGCAATCGCTGGGCAGTCAGAGTTGGGAGCCAGATTTTACGAACCTGGCCTTTTTGGGGCGGGAAGAAAGGCATTAGGGAAGGATTTCTTTGCAAACTTGGTATCGATTGCATTCAGTGCATTCGATCCATTTGACCTACCGGCAGCCGACGAGAACCCCTCTGATGGAACTCCATATAGTTACATTGGCCTGACGGATTATTCTGGAGAGGACGGTTCAATTCTCAAGTCGCGCGATGAGTTGCACTCTGAATTCATAGAAGCGCTGCGCTTTTGCCTAAGCGAGACTGTGCGGCGGCAGCGCTGGCTTGACGCAGTGTCAGTGCTTGAAAGCGATAGCAACTTTGCAGATATGAAGCTACTTGAGCTCACCGAGATTGAACCTGAGGACTTACCGGCGCGCGCTGGGAAACTAGTCTCTCGAATGAGCTCTGGCCACGCAATCACGATTCTTACGATTACTCAGTTGGTTGCGAAGGTTGAAGAAAAGACACTAGTGCTGATTGATGAGCCTGAGAGTCACCTTCATCCGCCACTTCTGTCGGCGCTCGTAAGGAGCTTAAGTCAACTGCTTTACAAACAGAATGGAGTTGCAATTGTCGCAACTCATTCGCCAGTCGTGCTGCAGGAGATCCCAAGCGCATGTGTCTGGAAGCTCTACAGAACCAGAGCATCATCCGAAAAATCCCGGCCAAGTATAGAGACATTCGGCGAGAATGTTGGAACGCTCACGCGCGAAGTTTTCGGACTAGAGGTAGAGAAAGCCGGGTTCCATACCCTCTTACGCCAAGAGGTTGATTCTGGCGGAAGCTATGAAACGATCGTGGATCGGTTCAAGGGGAGCCTTGGACTTGAAGCACATGGTATTCTTCGAGCGATGGTTATTAATCGCGACGCAGGCCAAGACAGCCAATGAAGAAACTAGTACCGCCTGCTCATCAGCCGCTTGACCTATTCGATGCCTGCGTAGCTGAAATGGAAGAAGCTGCGCGTGCTCCCTTCTTGGCAAGCAGGAATCAAATAGACGCCTCTGCGGTTGCATTTGGGGATCACTCCGTTACGAGAACTTGGTGCCTGCTACCGAAAGCAAGACATGGGCATCGGGAAGACATCATCGCAGGGGTTCTTACCAAGGGCGCGTTGATGGATTTGTATGACGAGGGCGTGGTCAAGAGCTCTGGTCAACCCCGCAAAATCTACGACGAGATACTTGTTGCTGCACAGGGAAGTTGTCCCTATTGCGCAGGGATCGGAACTCCCAGAACGCTCGATCACTATCTACCAAAAGCCAAGTTTCCGGCTTTATCAGTTCACCCGCGCAACCTCATTCCGGCTTGCAGGGATTGCAACACAGATGCTGGGGCGGGCTTTTCGTTGTTGGAGGCCGAACAGCCAATTCATCCCTATTTGGACAAGGACTCTTTCTTTGTCGATCGATGGGTTCGGGCAAGGGTCATTAGATGCAATCCCATAGTTGTCCAGTTTTTCCCTAGTCCTCCTGAACATTGGGAGGTCGTTGATAAGCGGCGCGCAGAGAAGCACTTTCGGGACTGCAAGCTTCAAGATAGGTTTGGGAGCCAGGTTGCCGGAGAACTGAGTCCACTCGTTCTCCAGCGCCAGTCGAGTCTGGCGGTGTTCTCACCAGCGCAGTTCGAAGCTCACCTGAGGATCGTAGCCAATGACCCTAAGCTGCTCCTGAACGGTTGGAAGCGAACGATGTACTTGGCGTTGGCAGATACGCCATGGTTTTGTAATGCAGATTTCAATGGGAATTGGCTGATTGACTAGTGGGCAAGCGCTTCAATCCCGATTGGCTCAGGCAATGTTTGACCTCGGCAGAGCCGCCTTTCCTGTCGTTCGCGTTCTGCTGCGGTTTTCGCGCGTTCCTGATCCTGCGGCCCCACTATCCGGCTGATCTTGCACGCGGAATTCGTCCGTTTGTTGACCTATTGTTGACCCGCGGTTGTGAACGTAAAAAGCCGCCCAGGAGGGCGGCACGTAACCTGTTGATCTGGATGGTAGAAACTGGTTGCGGGGGCGTGCAGCCACCGTAACCTACCTGAGTTAAAATGTGCGGTTTGACGCCTACCCCGCTGCAATGCAGCGCGAGCGACCACATCGATCTTTTCCCTTTTGCCCATTACCCAGATGCCCGGGATGGCCGCCACTTCAACCAGTCCCAAAGCCGCGCGAAGTTGAACAGCACAAAGGTCACCGGCGGAGCCAAGCAACGCGAAGAGTGCCGATACGGACCTGCTTCGCGAGATGATCGGCTTTGCTGCCGAGCGGCTGATGGAACTGGAGGTCGGCACCAGGACCGGCGCTGATTACGGCGAAAGGTCTGCCGAGCGGCTGGCGCAACGCAATGGCTACCGCGGCCGGGACTGGGAGACCCGGGCTGGCAGCGTCGAGCTACGGATCCCCCGTCTGCGCACCGGTTCCTACTTCCCATCATTTCTCGAGCCCCGGCGCTCCGTCGAGAAGGCGCTGACGGCGGTGATCCAGGAAGCCTACGTGCATGGCGTTTCGACGCGATCCATGGATGATCTGGTGCAAGCCATGGGTGGCACCGGGATCTCCAAGAGCCAGGTCAGCCGGCTTTGCGAAGAAATCGACGAGCGCGTCGACCTTCCCTCAGCAGCACCGCGCCAAGCTGCACTCCACGAATCCGATTGAGCGTCTCAACGGCGAGATCAAGCGGCGCACAGACGTCGTCGGCATCTTTCCTAACGAGGCCTCGATCCGCCGCCTCGTGGGCGCCATCCTGATGGAGCAGACGGAGGAATGGACCGTTCAGCGCGGGCGCTACATGACGCTGGAAACCCTCGCGCCGATTTGCGATGATCTCACTGTCAGTCTGCCTGCTGCACAGAGCAACTGACCAGCTCGGCCCGCCAAAAAGCGCGAGGCCCACGGTGAGCTACACCACTTAGCAGGACATCATCACAACAAGCCGTTCGATTAAGTCTTGGAGCGCGTCGATTTCGATGACTACCCATCCCGCCATCCATGGTTTGATGGCGGGATTAATAGCGGGGATGTCAGGTTCGGGCAGGCCGGATAACTTTAAAATTATTCATCGATTACGGCAACCAGACCGAATGCTGCGGGCCAATAGTAGCCTTGCCAATCTTTATAAATCCTGTAGTCACGCTGACTGGATACCGAATGGAACAGTCTTCCACCCATCTCCTTTGCCATTGAGCGCATATTTTCTCGAAGTAATGAAATTTCTTTTGCAACCATCTCTGCTCGCATCTGCGGTGTAGAATTTTGCTCCCTCTCAGCCGCCTCGGGATCGATGTGCCCAGAAAAGAAAACAATGGATGCCATTTTTGCATCAATTTTCTTTGCCGCAGACCTGCACTGCCGGGCATTGGCGTGCGCTTCATTAACAGACGTAGCCAAGAAGGCGTGACGAAACGAGTAATTCGACTCTCGGCTCAGTGTGAATGCTCGTCGCTTTGCCTCCACCCAGTAGATTTTTTCGTCAACAATAAGCTCAATATCCATTCTGCCTGGGTAGGATGCCGGTCTTCCTGGAGTCCCGGGATAAATCTTCTTGTCAACATCCACCTCGCAGAGTGCCTGATGCCCCTCCACCCAAGCCGCCGCAGAAAAAAGTGCTGAATTGGAGTTTTCAACATACCATGCAGGCAGGTCTGAATTCTGGTCATAATACTGCGCATTAAACTCAGACCACTTTTCGACAATTCCACGCCAGGAAGCCGGGAAATTGTTAACATCTCTCTCAAAGCTCATCGAATCACCTTCTGCTTCCAGTCATCAATTTTATACATCAAACGGCAAGATACCATTCCATTTTCTGCCGCCTCCCGGCCCAGACTTGAATGATCCATGCGCCGCCTGCTGCTGCACCATTCACACGCAAAGATGGAAGACATGGCGAACCGCCCTCTCCGCCCAATCGGGTAGGTCGCTTTGACAATGACGGTGTTCTTGTCAGCTGCCCTTCCGTTAGGCCGGGCATGATCCTGGGTGAATACACTCATTTAGGTCCAGCGCTTCTAGATTGTCCGATGAACCCGAATCGCGGGGCGTATCACAATAGGGCAACCCATAGCGATAGACGATGCTGAGAGCTCGACGATCGACGCGGCCCGCCATGGCTCTTTCTGAAAAAGGCTGGCGCTGCGCCCTCTGGCCGTGGGACATCTATAAAATATTGCTCATCAGAAGCCACTCCTGAAACCTCGTGAACCATGTCTGACAATCATAGACAATGGGCCCTCACCCAAGTGAATTCCAGTCATTCAGGAGGTCATTTATTCACTCCGCCCCTTCCGCCATTCGCCTTAAATTCGACGGCGGCAGCATCAAAGCCTCCAATTCCGCTTGATCCGGTGTGATCGGGGTGAAATCCCATTGATCGACGCCGACATTGACCTGCCCCTCGGCACCGCGCCAGCGTGTATGGACATGGCCGAATAACTGCACCACCCCAGCCCGCGCACCGTTCCAGGTAACAAGCGGATAATGACACAGGACGAAGCGGCTATCGCCGATGGCGAGCTCGACCAGATCGTGGACCGAGGCCCAGGGCAGTGTGTGCACCAACCAGTCGGGATCGTGGTTGCCGCGCACCAGATGTTTCCGCCCAGGCAAGGCAGCGAAGGCCGCCTGCGCGGCCATGCGCCCCGCGTCGTTCTCGCAAGCCGCGAAATCGCCGATGATCCACAGGTCGTCTTCGGCGCCGACCACTCCGGCACGGGCCATCATCGCGGCATCCATCGCAGCGGACGAGGCGAAGGGACGCTCGAAGAACCGCCGCACCGGATCATCGGCGAAATGGGTATCGGCGGTAAAGAAATGGGCCATGCGGGAACCTCTCGACTGGGGGGCACGACCAATATCGCGATATGGTGCCGGCCGTAAAAGCCCCCGGTTTCTGCGACACGTCCGGAAATGACGCATGAGGCGGCTAGAACCCAAGGGACATCGGACGAATCAACCTCGGCGTAACGTCCTGCTTGCAACGCCGACTAGGGGGAGATGACCATGAAGCTTGCCGAGGCGCTAGTCCAGCGCAGCGATATTACAAAGCGCCTGGAGCAGTTGAAAGCTCGATTTCTGCGCAATGCCAAGGTGCAGGAGGGCGATGAACCCGCCGAGGATCCGGCCAGCCTTCTGGCCGAGCATGACCGGCTTGCGGCGGATCTGCAGCGCATGATCGCCCGGATCAACCGCACCAACAGCCGGACGGCCTTCGACGGCGGTGTCCTGACCGATGCGCTGGCTGCCCGCGACGTGTTGCGGCTGCGACAAGGCGCCTATCGGGACCTTGCCGAAGAGGCCACGCTGACATGGCTGGTTGGCACGCGCAGCGAGGTGCGCTGGCGTCCGATGATATCGGTTGCGGCGATACAAAAGACCGCCGATGCGCTGGCGAAGGAATTGCGTGATCTCGATTCCCGAGTTCAAGAGGCGAACTGGCATACGGAACTGATTGACTGACAGGGTTTGGCCGGTATCCGGCGATCGGAAGCGAATACATCCCCACCGGCGGGCGAAGTCCGGAACCTGCAACAGCGCCAGGGGCGGCGTGCCCACACAGCTCATGCCCCGCACTGTGACAGGAGCAAGGTGAAAGTGACACCTCACAACCGCGTATTGATCCGATTGCAGGAGAGGGAGGGCAAGGGGGATCGTTCCGCGCCGAGCGGAATGATCATGGCCAATCGTCAAAGCGGCGGAAACGGTGAATGAAAGCGCCACCGGCCGAAGATGACAGACGCGACCACCGAACAGAGCGCCTGTCCAGTTCCAGGATACCGTGGCGAGCGACAGGGGCGCGGCCCCGCCCCGCCACGGCTGTCGGCCTTCAATCCGTCAGCTCTTTGCAAAGGCCTGCAAGCGCAGCCAGATCGACCCGCGACGACGACGCGTCCTGCTCCAACAGCGGCCGGGTCAGAAAGGGGTGGAACTTCTCGAAGCACAAGGGCGGGTCATGGGCGAAGAGGTCCACGCTGGCGCCCCGGGCGATGCCGGTCAGGAAGGCGCGCAGATCGGGGGTGGCGTCGGTGGCCAGAACCTCCAGAACGCCGTCATAGAGCTGCACCCGGAAGCCCACGGATTGCAGCGCGAGCGCCAGCGTGGTCGAGGCGACCGTTCCCCGTCGCGTCATCAGCAGAAAAGCCCGTGGCGAAAGTTCATGGATGCGCTCGCCGCCCAGCGCCGAATAGCTGCTTCGCGCCTGTTCCAGCAGCGCGGCGGCAAGCGGTTCAAGATAGACCGGCACCGTGCGATCGCCAAGGATATGGAACATCCGCTGGATCACGCGGTCGTGGATCAGACCCGGGCTGCTATCGAAATCAGGTACAACGCCGGCCTTGGCCGGATCCACCACGATCACCCGCGCCTCGGCGTGAATCTCGCGCACCTGCCAGCGTCGACCCGAGAAGATCAGTAACGAGCCCGGTGCAAGAATATTGTGCACGGGCAATGTGCCGAGTTTCTCGGCGCCGTTCTGCAGGCTGTATTCCTCGGGCGTCTGGAAAACGGCGTAAAAGCTGTAGTGCTCGACCAGCTTTTCGCCGCGGCGTCCCAGCAGCAGGATGCCGTTGTCGGCTTGCTCGATCAGGCCGGTATCCCGGTGGCCGATGGCGCGCAGGACCTGCTGGAAAAGCGCGGCATCGACACTGCGGAACGGGCCTTCCCGGCAGAGCAGGCGGTGCAGACCCGCAGCCGTCGCACCGCCGCGCTCGGCGATCACCGACAGGATCTGGTGGACCAGCGTTGACAGATGCAGCGCCTGGGGCGCCGGCGGTTCGCACCATCCTTCGATCAGCAGGTCGATCATCGCGACGGCACGCACCAGATCAAGCCGCAGCCGATCCGCCAGGTTGGCGTCCGGGCGCGGCCATGCCTCGATCACATATTGCCGCAGGGTGGCCGGCTGACCGGCGCGACGTCCGGATCGGCCAAGGCGCTGCCTCAGCGAGGCGACGCTGAATGGTGCGCCGATCTGGGCCACGCAGGTCACGTCACCGATGTCGATCCCCAGTTCCAGCGTCGAGGTGCAGATCGCCGTGGTCGGCAGTCGCCCGTCCTTGAGCCGCCGCTCGACGAAATCGCGGTGCTCGCGCGACAGGCTGGCGTGATGGGCATGAAATTCCTGCGGCAATCCCGCCGCGTCGCACAGCTGGCGCAGCTTGTCGGCATAGATCTCGACCCGTTCGCGGCTGCCGGCAAACACTAGGTTGCTGCTGCCGCGAAGCTTTTGGAACAGGTGTCCGGCGACCAGATCGGCAGCCGCCGGCTCATCAGGATCGGGGCCGCCCGCGACATAGCCGCGAAGCTGCACACGCAATTCCGACCCGCCGCCGGTAGCGGCAATATGCCCGACAGCGTCCGGATCGTCCGGGCGCAGATAGGCGCAGGCCAGGCCGATGTCGCCCAGCGTGGCCGACAGGCCGATCCGACGCAAGGGGCGGCCCAGCCGGCTTTCGGTCCGGTTCAGCAGCGACCGCATCTGCACCCCGCGCTCGCTGTCCAGCACGCTGTGCAGCTCGTCGATCACCACCGCCCGCAATGCGCCGAACAGTCCGGGGATTTCATTGCCACGCCGGATGAACAGCGCCTCGAGCGATTCCGGGGTGATCAGCAGGATGCCGCGCGGATTCTTCAACGCCCTCGTCTTGATGCCGCCCGCGATGTCGCCATGCCAGGGAACCACGGGCAGGCCGGTTTCGTGGCACATGCCGTCCAGGCGTCGGGCCTGATCGGTTATCAGCGCCTTCAGCGGGCCAAGATACAGCAGGTCGAAACCGGCACCCGCCTGCGGGTCGTCCAGCACCTGCGAGATCAGCGGCAGGAACGCGGCCTCGGTCTTGCCGCCGGCGGTCGAGGCCGTCACCACCAGATCCGCCGTCCCGTCCATGATCGCGCCGATGGCCTCGGCCTGCAACGGACGCAACCCGGTCCAACCCTGCGCCCTGATCCACTTTTGCAGCGGGCGGGACAGGCGGTAGAAGGCCGGCGTCATGCCGCGCCGCGCCTAGAGCCGGAAGCTGGCAAGGTCGTCCTCGGGGGGTGTGCCGCCCGTGCTTTCATCGACATCGGCCATGTCCTCCCCCGTGTCCTCGCGCAATTCCAGTTGCGCGATCAGATCCGTCCAGACCAGCCCGGGGTTCTGCTCCAGAACCGCCAGCATATTGACGAAAGCCGTGACCGTGTTGCGTGGCGTGCGGAAATAGGCCTCGCCGATACGTTCCTGGCAATGCGCCATGAAGGCCTCCAGCGCCTCGTCGGGCAAGGTCTCGCCATCGCCCTGCATGACCGCGCGGACATTGCACAGCAGAACGAACAGATCTTCCTGCGTCAGGTTCGTCAGGCGGATGACCGGGCCCGACAGATCGACCAGCCCCTCGCGCGCGAAGCTGTTGGCGGCGAGGCGCGACTGCAGGGCTTCGTAACTGTAAAGCCCGCGGCGGGTGTTCATCAGGAACTCCGGCGTCCCGCCCATCAGGAAGCCCAGATGGCGGGCACTGCCCTGAAGCACGTCGTTCAGGATGCGCAACACCTGCTCATAATTCGCATTCCGCGCCTGCGCCGAATTCAGCTTGAACAGGTTCACCATCTCGTCCCAGCCGACAAGCAGGCCGTTGTAACCGGCAGCCAGCACGAATTCCGACATCAGCTTGAGATGGTCGTAGACGCTGGCGTCATCGACGATGCCGCGCACGCCCAAGGCCTTGCGTGCATCGGTGCGCGTGGCAAATTCGCCGCGCAGCCAGCGCAGCGCCGCGGATTTCAGGTCCTCGTCGCCCGCCTCATGGCCCTCCCAGTAGCGGCGGATCACCTGCGCAAAGTCGAACCCGCCGGTCAGCTCCTCGAAATGGGCCAGCTTTTCGCGGATGACCGCGGTGGTGGACAGGTCGCGGTCGTCCGCCTCCTGATGGGCTTGCGAAACGAAGCGTTCGACGACGCTGGCCAGCGCCCCGCCATCGGGCTTCGTCCGCGTGGCCAGATTGCGCGCCATTTCCGCATAAAGGTTGCGCGCCTGGCCTGCGGTCGCATGCAGCCGCCGATCCGGGGCCAGGTCGGCAAACATGACGACCATGCCCTTTTCCAAGGCAACCAGCCGCGCGAGATTCATGAAGAACGTCTTGCCCGAGCCGTAATCGCCGATGATGAAGCGGATCGACGCGCCGCCGCCGGCGATCCGGTCCATGTCGCGCAGGATCTCTTCGATCTCGCGGGCGCGGCCGACCTGGATATGCCGCAGGCCCAGCCGCGGCACCACCCCGGCGCGCAGGGCCTGGACAATGGCATCGCGTTCACGCGGTTTCAGCTTGGACATCACATTTCCTTCCCTGTCAGTTCCGCCTTGATCCGCTCGATCAGCGTGGTCGAAACTTCATAGCCGTCATATTCCTCGATCAGCGCCTCGTCATAGCAATTCCATGCCCATTCGTTCAGCGCCTCCAGCGCCCCGGCCGGCATCAGCCCGTGACGCTGGACCAAGTCCGAGAACGCTGCCTCGGACCAGCGTTCCGATCCGATCAGGTCGCCAAGCAGGGCGGTAAGACGCAGGTCCAGCCCCGGCAAGGCTTGCGGCGCATCCGTTGCCGACGGCTCGGGCGCTTCCGGCTCGGCGGCAAAGATCTGGCCCAGCACTGCCGAGGCGCGGGCGGTATCGGCGCGGATGGCCGCAATCCGTTCGGGGTCAAGGCCGCTACTGCGGCGCGCGGGCGGGATCGCCTCGGCGTCGGGTGAGGGGTCGGCGTCGCGGACGCGCACCGGCTCGTCCGGGGCGCCGCCGGCATGGAGGTCGGAATAGACATGCGCCGGGTCCAGGCCCAGGGCGCGATAGATCCGCTCGACGCCCGCCACTTCGGCCGCGGCGACGGCGCCATCGGCATGGGTGACCGAGACGACGGCGCGGCGCAGGTTTTCCTCCTGTCCCGTGCCGACCTCCTTCATGCGGCCGCGCAACTGCACCATGTCCGGCGGCACCGCCAGGAACCAGTCCAGATTGGCCTTCAGCATGATGCGCTCGACCTCGGTCAGGCCCGCGATCTCGTCAAGCTGTGCCCGCAGCGCCCGCTCTTCGTCGGGCGAGACCTGTCCGTCCGCTTGTGCGACGACGCAGCCCAGCGCGATCTGCAACAGCCCACTCCGGAACTCTTCGCCCACATCCTCAAGCCGGGCCACCGGCTGCGGCAATTCGAACAGCACAACCGGCTCATCAAGCCGCGGCGCGCGCAGGGCAAAACGCGGATCCGGGGCCAGGCCGAAGCCGATCCGCGCCAGCACATCCGCCGCATCGGTCAGTTGCCGGCGCGCAAGCTTTGGTCCGACCTGCCCTTCGAGACGAGTCATCAAGGCGCTGACAGGGACCAGACCATCGCCTGCGACGATCCGGCGCGCCCAGTCCCGCAGCGCGTCGAGCTGACCGGAGGGAAAGGCCGACGCCAGCTCGATGGGCAGCAGGGCCTGGGCCTCCAACGACCCGCGTCCCTCGGGATTGCGGCCCAGATAACGGCTGAACTTGTCCAAGGCCTCGCAGGCCTCTTCTGCGATTTCCTGCGCGATCTCGATCGGCTTGTGCAGGCCGGTGATGTCGGGAACCGCGCGACCCGCGATCTTCGGAGCGAACTCGAAGTCGAATTCGCCCGAGGCAGCGCGATAGGTCACGCTGAGCGCCTTGCGCGGCACCCGCACCTGCAGTCCCTGCGGGAAGCGCCTGTCGAACAGGATCCGGAACAGGACGTCGAACTCGGCCGCGCATCGACGCGCCGGAGTGCGCAGGTTTCCTTCGGGATGGGACTTCAACCACGCCAGCAGCCATTGGGCATCCAGCGGCTCGCCCGCAGCGACCCGCCGACCCAAGGCAAAGCGCAGCGCAAGAGGCAGCTCCCAGCCGCCCTCGACCTCGGGCGGGGTCGTGCCGGCGTCATCCATCATGCAGCAGGCCAGTTGCAGGAATTCCCCCAGATAGCGCCGGGCAGAGCCGCTGTCAGGGTAAAGCGCCATGAGCCGGGCAACCTCGGCCCGGATGACGTGGCGCTCATCCTCGGTGGGGTCGTCGCACAGGAAGCGCCGCTCGAGTCCATAAAAATAAAGGAACATATAGCCGACATCATAGTCGGCACTCGCCCGCCCGCCTGCCAGCCAGTCCAGATAGGTTGCCCGGCTGCGCGGCGGGAGGGCGGCATAAGCCGGCCAATAGGGCAGATCCTCGCCGGCCTTGTCGCGTCCGCTGGCGCCGGCCGGCAGCGCAGGATCGATCCACGCCCGCGACTGCCCTGCCTGCCCAAAGGGCGCCCCGGCATAGATCATGCCGCCGATCGTCCGTCCCGCGACGACTACCTGGCCACCCGAAGGCACCCACCCCCCTTTCGCCGGCTGTCCTGCCGAACCCCAAGGCGCGGCGGCCTGGCTTGCTGGCCGCGGTTCGGCCGTCGAAGGCCGAGGCGCCTTGCCATCGGCCCGCGCCCCACCGACCCATCGCAGGGCAGGTTCCCGCGCCCGAGCCTCTTCGAATTCCTCCAGCGTTTCGGGATCCCTTTGCGGCACGGGCGGTGCCGCATCGGCCGCAGGCGCGGCGGGCGCACCGGCGGTCTCTGGCGCAGCCCGCCTGCGCGTGCTGCGGCGGACCAACCAGGCGGGAACTCCGAAAAACAGCGCCAGCTGCAGCAGCACCGGCGCGTCCGGCATCGCCCAGGCCACGACCAGGACGGTCAGGAACATGAACACGAGATACAGGACAATGGCGCGAAGCACTCTCAGCATGGGCGTCTCTTCTTGGCTGGCAGCAGGGTCATGGCGTCACTCCTCGGCCATCGCGGCAAAAGCCTGGGCGCGGGCGAAAACCTGCCGCAGTCGGGCCGAGACGCGCAGGTCCGCCAGCGGTTGACCCTCGTGCAGGAAATGGCGGCGCGGCTCGTCCAGCCCACCGCCCAGGGATTCATAACGCGCCACCAGTTCGACCCTGGGCGGGGCGAACCGCAGCCCCTTGGGCGCAATCTTGCGCAGCCCGGCCCGGAAGCGTTCATCGCGGGCCTCCTCCGCGCCCAGGCAGACCGTCGCAAGGGCACAAAGATCGTCCTGCCCCAGCACATCGCCATCGGCCAGCTTCCGCGCAGTGGCGACCAGAATGCTCAGCGGTCCCTCGTCAACCAGCGCCGCCAGCCCGCGCCGACCGGTGGCGCCCAGCCAATCGAGCAGATGGCGGGCCCGGGCCTGCAACGGCGCATCGACCAGATCGGCAAGCGCGCGGATTTCCCCGACAAGCGCCTCGCGCTCTTCTTGCGGGGCGAGGTCGGTCAGCAGCCGGTGCTCCAGTCCCTGCAGATAGCTCAGGGCGAATTCGGGCCGAAGACCCGGAGCCCTGCGCTCGCCCCTCAACCAGTCAAGAAAGGCTTGTCTCTGATCCGGTAAAAATGGGCTTGCGGGCGACAAGGCGAAAGGCAGTTGCGCCAGCATACCGCCATGGTCGGTTCCGGCATAGGTCCAGCGCGGCAGGTCTTGCGTGTCGCTTGCCCGCCATGCGACCGGCTGCGGGGCAGCGTGGTCACGCCACGACAAGCCCTCGGGGCGGGTCAGCGGCACCAGTTGCGGTGAAAGCCCGCCATCGCCAAGCCGGGTCCAGACCGGCTCTGGCGCCTCCTTATCAAGCGCCTGCGCCAGCCGATGCGCCAATCGCTCCAGGGGCAGGCCCCAGCTTTCCGGACCGATGGTCAAGCGCACCGCCTGCCCGTCCAGCCCGGAATGGGCGGCCTCGACATCCAGCCGGGGCAGCGCGCCGGCCCAGCAGCCCGCCCAGAGGCGGGCAAGCTGCACGGCCCGCACCAGCGCGACAAACCGCGCCGCGAGACTGTCCGATTGCAGCTTTTCGGACTTGCTGCCGATGGCGATGGGATAGGCGCCCTTCTTGTCGGACGGCACGGCGGACACAGCGTCCAGCAGCCGCTCCAGCGGGCCGGTTTCCTCCATTTGCAGCATCCAGCGGCCCGGCGAGACGCACCAGAGCCGGACCTCGCTGCGGGACGGCACCGTCATGATCTGCAACTGACGCTGCATCAGCGCAATGGCGTCGGGAACCGTGCGCGCGCCGGCACCGGAATGCACGGCCCGGCGATAGTCCTCGACCTGCGCGGCGCGGCCAGTCTCTTGCGTCAAGGGCTGGAGGATGCGCCGAGGCTCCAGTCCTGCCATGGAGCGTGGCGCACCGGCCGTCAGATCCGGCAGCAGCACCCCCCGCGCGGCCAGCCAAAAACCGCGCAGCTGCGCAAGACCCGCGGCCGCGGCGTCTTCGTTCGTGCAGACGAACTGGCCGGAGGCCGGATCGCAGGTCACGCCGCCGGCCAAGACCTCGGGCGGCAGCCGGAACGCCCAGAAGCGGCCGGCCGCATGATAGCCCTCGGGATGCGCGCCATCGCCGGTGCGAAGGACGGCGGCGCCGCGCGGTTCGATCCCGACGCGGAACGCTGTCTGACCCGACATCATTCCCCCTCTCCTTTCAGGCGATACCACTGCGCCACGCTGAGAAAGCCCGTGGGTTTGCTGCCGATCCGCGACTGCCAAGCGGCGATGGCACGACGGGACGCGGGTCCGATCACCCCGTCCGCGCCCAGATCGACCCCCAGCTCGCGCCGCAATGCCAGCTGCAGCGCAACCGGATCATATTTCGGCTCGAATTGCGCGGAGATTGCCGATGGCATGGGCCGGCCAGGGGCGGTATCCCTTGTCGGCGACCTTCGCGCAACGGTCGGCCGCTGCGAGACCAAAGGCGGATCGGCAGCCGAAGGGGTGAGAGCCGGCGAAGGGGCGGCAGCCGGTGGGGAGGCAGGAACCGATCGGGCTGGCGGCACAGCGGCAACGCCGCCATGCAATGCGCCGATGGCAGCAGAGACCGAGATCGACAGCAACCGATCGTCACCCAGCAGGAAGATTTCCCCGCCATCCGGCCGCGGCACCATGCCCTGCAGCCGGGCGACAGGAAAATCGGCGGCCGCAGAGTTCCGCCCGTCATCCAGGCTGATCTGCGTCCCGGTCATGGCGACCGCCAGCATACCGGCCGGCGCCGGCCCCGCCGCCAGCGCACGCGGATGGCTGCTGATGTCGACCACCGCTGTCCATGCCCGACCCGGAGCCGGGTCCTCGCATTGCAAGAGCACCTGGCGCGATGCCTCACCGCCCTCGACCATCGCCGAGACGCGGTTATCCGGCAGCATGTCGCCACGCGCGATACGATAACCCTCCGGCAAGGCCGCGGCCAGACCGGCAAGGGCCGGGCAAGCCAGCCCGTCCGCAGGCGCCGGTGCAGGAGCATCCTCGACATAATGCGCGCCCTGCCGGCCAAGCTGCACGACGCGACCGTCGAGCGCCCGCGTCAGCAAGACGTCATCGGAAGCGGAATGGATCGCAACGGGCTGCGCGGTTTCGGAATCCAGCACCAGAACACCCAGGCCACCGGCCGCCAGCAGCCGGCCTTGCGGATCCCGCAGCGGTGCGCCTCGGACAATGAGATCCTCGAACCGGCCACTGACGATGCGGCGTTCAAGCGGGCGGCCTCCGGCCGCTTGCGCTGTTGCCAGAGCTGCGTCCTCCTGCCTCCACCAGCGCCACAGCGGATCCCTGCCCCGAACCTCGCGGCAATGGGCCGTCGCCTCGACCCCGGCGGCGCCGTCCCACCACAACGCCTTGCCCCCGGGCAACGCGAGGCACAGGCCAAGCGCATCGCTGCGCTGCGATCGGTCGCGGGTCATGGCCCGGACATCGCGAAAGGCAAGCTGCCCCGATTGCACCCGACGGGTTTCCGAAAGGCGCGGCACACCCGCCGGCGCCCGCCACCAGCCCGTTTCGGTCAGAAGCTCGGTCAGCCCGGAAAACGGGGCCGCAATGGCGCGGAAGGCGTCGAAATCGAAACGGCCCGCCGCCAGGCGCGCGGGTTCGCCTTGGAATGTGATGCGTGTCGCCTGCACATCGCCCTGCGCATCCAGGTCTTGCTCAACCCGCCACAACGGCGGCGCATCGACCAGGATCCTCGCGCGGGCGGCACCGGCTGTCGCGGCAAACGCACCCAGGTCCTTGCTGTTATCGGCCGCGCCCTGCAACCAGGACCCGTCCCTGCAGGATAGGCGCAAGGGACGCCCGGCCTCGGCCGGCAAGCCATGCGCGCGGCCGTCCAGGATCTCGACGCGGCTGGCGGCACAGGTTGCAAGCGCATCGTCATCGGCACCGGACATGACGACCAGCCGCGCCGGATCGAGATGGCCCGGCGGCGCGTCGAAGACGCCCGCATCGGTTACCAGCTGCAGGCCCCTGTCATGCCAGGCCAGGAAACGCGGCTGGTCGAGCAGCAGGCGCCCCGCCGCCCAGCCAGTCGGACGCCACTGCCCGGCCAGGTCGAGGCGATGCACCGTGACCTCGTCCCCATTGATGCCATAGCGCAGCCGGCCGGTCTCGAGCACCACGCGGCCCGAGGCACGATCCCGGATGGCAGCCGCCTGGATCGGTCCGACCGCAGCCATTGTCGCCGCATCCGCGCGCAGCACGCCCGCCGAGGTCAGCACGTAAAGGCCGGCCTCCAGTCGCGCGGTCCCGTCCAGCGGAACCGATGCCGGCTGACAGAACAGTTCCTGCGCGCCGGCGACCTGGACCTGCTTTCCGGCCAGACGCAGCACCTCGGCATCCCGCCACAGCTCGGCGCGCAGCGACCCGCAGGTCATGCCATCGGCAAGGTTGTCATGCGGCAGCCGGCCCTGCAGCGGTGGCCGCAGCGGCAGCTGCGCGCCGCCTTCCAGCAGATAATCCCCCTGCACGGCCCCGTCGGATTTGCTCCAGCGCCAATATCCGGTCCGGGCGACGAATTTTGTGGCAAGACCCGACGCATCGTTGCAGGCGGTGGGCGTTGCCGTGATCGCCGTGAACGCCGCGCAGCCCGAAGCGAATTCGGCGACGATCCGGTCGGGAGACGCGGCGGGACGGCCGACCGCACGCACGGCAAGCCCCGTCGCGCGGTCGCCTGGCACGATCAGGCGCTGATTGGCATAGCCATCCGCTTGCGATGTCAGCCGACGCAGGCCAAGTCGCGTCCCCACCAGCAGGGCGGGATCCCCCGGATCGCCATGGATCGCGGTCACCTCGTCGAAGGGCATGACCTCGCCCGCATTCCAGGTGAAGGGCAGCCTGGCCGGGGACTGCTGCCCGATGACATCGACCGCAATCTCGAACCAGGCTTTGCCACGATAGCCGGCGCTGATATCCTCGACCGAGGCCAGCGCGCGCGTCTCCCAGTGGCGTTCGTCAGCCTTTGGCAGCCGCCATTGCGACTGCTGCTGGTCCCAGATCCGATACCCAGTCGCATCCCGATGAAACAGCACGCGCTGCGCTGGGGCGGACCGGATGGTATCGAGTTCGCCCGCACCCGGCGCAGGACCGACCGGAGCGGCCACGCCCGCCAGATCGGCAAGCGCAGGCGCGACATGGGTGCCCGCTCGGGTGATCGCCACCGCCAATTGCGGCGTCGCCGCAAAGGCCTGCAACTGGTCGATGTCGAAATCCAGCCCCTGCCGCGCCAGCCGCCAATCTTCCCCAGGCCGGGCAGGGCGCAATACGACCAAACCGTCCTTCCTGTCCCAGATACGGCCATTCTCGGACGCAAGGCGACCGTCCCTGAAAGGCTCGGAAGCGCCCTGCCACTGGCCCTGACCGTCCTGCTGCAGCCATCCAGCGCCCGTGCGCAGCAGCAGGCGGCCATGTTCGGCCTCAAGCCGCTGGGCGCCCATGGGAAGCGACTGGGCGCCAGCCAGCTGGGCCTGCGGGATCAGCCCGACGGGGGTCAGATAGGTCACCGCTCCGTTCACTTGGGCCGCGGATTGGCGCTGGTCATGCAGAAAACCGCGTGCGGCAAGCGCCGGTGCCTTCCCGCCCGCCACGGCGATGGTCGCCGCAACCTGCTGTTGCCGGGGGTCGATGGTGAACTCCAGCGCATCGATGCGCAAGGTCCGCGGCCCCGCCGCTGCAGTCACGGTGCCATCCGCCGCAACCAGCCCGCGCGCGCTGTCGAGGAACACGCCCTGATAGGCCGCCTGCGGCAGCGCCATGCCCTGGTCCGAGACGCGGCGCAGGCCCTCCGCGCTCTGGTGCCACAGGCCAAAGGCATTCAACCAGGCGATCCGCCCGCCCGCCAAGGCCAGGCCGCGTGCCGGATGGGCCGGCAAGAAGCGACCGTCGCGGATCGCTTCGTCGGGCGCCATCTCGATCGGCTCAGACGATGTCGCAAGACGCACCCGCCTGCCTGGGCGCTGCCACCCAATCCAGCCCTCGTCGAAAGCCTCCAGCACTGCTGGCGTCAGCGGCGACAGGCTGATCCGATTGCGCAGCCCCGTCATCTCGGCCACCGAAATGCGCGGCGGATTCAGATAGGACCGGCCGTCGATCTGCGCCAGAGCCCCGCGCAACTCGTCCTGCCCTTGCGAATCGTTGACCAGCGGCGTCGCCGTCACCGCCTCGGCCAGGGCGCCAGCGGGGCTGAACAGCAGGCTGCGCCGGTTGGTCAGGACGGACAGCCCGCCCGCCTGCGCCTCCGACAAGGCGATCACATGCTCGCCCGCGTCCAGGCGGCCCGGAAGGTCCTGGGCCTTGACGCAGGGCCTGATGACCGGCGGCAGTTGCACGACCGGCGCCGGGGGGCCGATGAAGTCGGCCGGCAGGGGCGCAGGCCGCGGAGCCGGCACTTCGCAGCGGTCCGCCCAGATCAGGTTCAGCCGTCCGCCCCGGATTTCCTGCAACCAGCGCTGCCGGCCCTGGCCGTCACCCGGCACGGGCAGCACGGTCACCAGATCGGCCGCAAAGCGGATCAGCGGGTCCGAACGCAGGCCACCCTGCTCGGCCGATGCGACACCGGCCTTGCTCAGCACGACATGGCCGCGCAGCGTGTAATGGGCATGCATCGCCGGATCGTCGCGAGAAGAATCCGGTTTCAGCGGCTGGAGCAGCTGGCCATCGGCAATGCCCTTCACCTCGTCTCCGACCAGCGCGGCATAACTCCTGTCGGTGCGATGCAGGAAGTCTACATTGTCCAGCACGCGGATCGCCTTGCTTCCTTCGATCCGCCACAAGGCGCGGCCCGGCCCTTCCCACAGCATCGGCACACCGCCGCTGCTGAAAAGCACGGTCTCGGTGCCGGGCGCCGGCCCCTGCACCCGACCAAGCGGGCGTTTGGCCTCGTCCAGCAGCCACAGCGCGTCGCGCGTCAGCATGAGATTGGCGGCCCGCAGAAAACCGCGCACATCCGACGCCTCGATCCGCATCGGCGGGCCGGCCAGCAGCTGGCAATCCGGCGTGGCCTGGCCGCGCACCAGGCTGCAGCGCCAGGCATTCAGATCCTGATCGATCCGGAAAAGTTCGGTTTCCAGGGCCGTGGAGGAATAGCTGTATGTCCGGTCCGTTCCCGGCAGATAGCGGGCTGAAAGCACGGCCAGCCCTGCCTTCCCAGCGACCGAGCCATCAAGGCGATGAATGGCAACCGGGGCGGTGATCGCGCCGTCCATTAGGATCAGATCCCCGCTGCTGTCCGAGGCCAGCTGCCATCCGACATCCGGGGCCGGCAGCGCGATGTCCGCCCGTGGTGCCTCGCTACCCGACTCATAGATCAACAGGCGTCGGTCCGAGAGAACCGCGATGCTGCTTCCGAAGCGTGCCATGTCCCGGATCTCGGCGGGCGCGATCGGGATCACGGGCAAGACGGGACGCGCGGCGCGCGCGAAAGCGATGGTATCGCCTGCCGCGGATTGTCCCTGCCACAGGGCGCCATCGCCATCCCAAAGCGAAATCAGCGCCGGGTTGCTGCCGGGGGCAAGGTCGAACTGGGTCGCCTCGCGCGGTGCACCGGCAAACGCCTGCCTGCTCCAGGTCCGCGCGGACAGGTCATAGCGCCACAAGGCATCGGGCATCAGGACATGCAGCCCGCCACCCGCCGCCGCATAGACCTTGGCGGGTCCGGACATGGCGGGACCATCGCCCGCCGCAGGCGCCACCTCGGCAACCTGACCGCCTGCCCAGCGCCGCAGGCTGCCGTCCCCCATCAGAACCAGAGCCTCCGGTGCGCCGTCGACCTGGCTGGCCTGACGACCCGTCAGACTGACCTGCCAGTCGATGCCGACAGGTGCGGCGGCGCAGGACGGCACGTCCTGGATCGCGGCGACCGGCACCGAGAAAGTGCCGTTCGGCGCCAGCCGGACCAGATGCCCGCCCAGATTCAGCAATCGGCCGTCCCCCCCTGCGCCCAGACCCTCGACCCGCAACCAGCGATGCAGGTCGGGCTGATAGATCCCGGCCTCGGTCGCGGTGCGCACCAGCAGGCGCCCCCGGTCGAGCGGCACGACATCCCTGACATCGCCTCGAGGGGCAGCCACGCCCATGTAGAGACAAGACTGGCCGGACGAGACATAGCGCCGGCCATTGCGTTCGGCCATGGCCACGGCGCCATGCGCGCCCAACCAGCCGTCGATGAACCGATCGCCGACGAAGATCGGCTTGTCGCCGGCATGAATGCCGCCGCTGTTCTTCCACAGCGGGACATCATTCGCGACGTCCAGGATCTCGGCATCCCGGCCCGGCGCCGTCCAGCTGGCGCCAAAGCGCCGTTCGCCCGGCGTATAGCTTTGCACGACCGAATCCGAGGCGAGGAAAAGCCGCCGCCCCGACGCCATGACATCCTGCACCGCGGCCGCGCCGAACCGCGCCCGGACCGGACCGCCATAGACCTGCCGCCAGCCGTCCTCGGCCGAGGAATAGACGGTTCCGTTTCGATCCAGCCCCAGCAGCCGGTCGCCGGCGATGGCAATATCGGCCAGGCCCGCGCCCCCCTCCGGCGCCGCCATCGGCCCAAGCCAGCCCCGCTGGTCCTGATTGTAAAGCCAGAGCCGATCCTTCGACGCGAAGAAATAGGCCGCGCCGGATGCCGCCATCGAGACCGGTCGCAGGCCTTCGGGCAAGCCGGGCCCGACCTGTGGGACGATTTGCGCCTCGGGCGATGCCAGTTGCAGCAGTGTGCCATCGGCGGCGACAAGCGTCAGCCCCGCCCCGTCCGCCCGCGCCCGCGCGACGGCCCTGGCCGCGCTGCCATGACTTTCGACCGAAAGCTGCTTGGCCGGAAAATCACCCGCGATCTTCAGGGAGCGCACGTCGCCGGAGCGTTGCGAAACGATCCACAGACGCCCCTGCCCGGGCACAAGCAGCGCATCCGATACCGGCAGCGGCGGCAGGGCGGCGGCGGGGGTGAAGCTGTAGCGGCGCGCGGCGCTGTCATGCACCAGAATGCCATCCGGACCCAGCGCGACGAACAGGGATCCAACCGCCGCCGCGCGCGTGAAGCGCGCATCGGGCGGCGCGCCGGGATCCGCCTGGGCCAGCACCTGCGCCGTTTCGCCATCCAGCTTGAGCACCCGGCCGCGGTCGTCCAGCCCGAGGACCTCGGCGCCCGCGCCCGGCAGGATCTGCCGCAGCGGCGCCTCCAGCGTGGTGCGGCGAGCCACCTCGCCGTCGCTGATGACAAGGAAGCTGTCCGGCAGGCCGACAAGCAGCCGGCGGCCGTCGGTCTCGGCGAAATGGGCGGTCGGTTCCTGCGCGGCCAAGGTAGTCCAGCGGCGCGCCGCCGACGCATAGACATGCACCCCCGCCGTCCCGAGCGTCACCAGATCCTCGCCCTGAAGCGCGACATGGCGCAGGCCGCTGTCGTTCAGATTCGGGTCGACCTGCAGTTCCGCATGCAGCACGGCGACCCCGCCCTCGGCGTCGATGCCCAGCAGGGAAAGGCAACCGCCCTGCCCGTCGGCACAGGCCGAGCGTCGCAACGCCAGCAGCCCGTCCGAGACACTGTCCGCCAGTGCCAGGATCTCGCCCTCGGTGTCGGCAACCAGCGTGCTGGCCGCATCGAAACCGGGCTGATCCGGCGGCAGCCGGTGCAGCCCGTCCCGGGCACCCAGCCAGAACGCACCGGCATGGAACAGCGGGCCCTGGCCGGCATCGGCAATGGCCGCACGGCGGCGCCAGACGCCGCTGCGCTGGTCGAACAGGCCAAGCCCCTTGCTTGCCGCATTGACCAGCACGAACCGGCCATCATCCGAAACCGCCCAGCCCGCGACATCCGCCTGTTCGACGGGCGTGCCATCGGCCGCGCGAAAGGCGCCGTCGCCCAGCCACACCTGCCAGGTGCCGTCCCGCCGCTCGGCCAGGCCGCCCTGTGCGGTGACGGCATAGACGCTGGCCCCTTCCGGACAACCGGCGGCCGGGCAGTCGGCGGAGAGCAGGGCCAGATCACCGCTGAACCGGGCCGAGCGCGGCAGGCTTTCCGCGGCGAAGGTCCGCCCCGCCATGTCGAAACGGTCGACCGAACCGTCCTTCCGGCCGACCAGAAGATCATCGCCCACGGCAACCATGTCGCGCATGGGCGAAGCGTTGTCGCGGTAATCCGTCAGGATCCGCCGGTCCTGAACCTCGGTCACCAGCGGCGGATCCAGCCGCCCCGAGGCCACGATCCACGAGGCCGCGGCATAGCTTCCCGCTGCGGCCACGGCGATCAGCGCCGCGCCGATCACCAGCAATGCACCGTCCAGGCGCTGCCGCGGGCGCGGGTCGGCGAAGCGGCGTCGCGCGTCCTCGATCGCCGCTTGCCGTGCGGTGGCGCGCATATCGCGCATATCGCTGCTCATTCGCTGTTCATCCTGCCGATCACCAGAGGCTGTCGGGCCCTCGCGATGGCGGCCACCTCTCCCAGCGGCCGATCCATGTCCACGCCCGGCAAGAGCCCGGCAAGCCAGACGGGGCGGGCGCGGGCGAGCTGTGCGCGCTCGCAGACCGCTGCCCAGAACTCGAAGTCGATCATGCCCTCGGCCTGGGCCAGGTCCTCGCGCGGGAGGTCCGGGTGATAGCGTTGCAGCGCCCATTGCGTGAACCAGGCCGAGGCCGCGTCGGGCTGCGACAGGACCGCGCGACGCACGACACCCAAGGTCGACAGCGCCAGGTCGGCCGGTGCGCGGCCCGGCGCCGACAAACCGCTTGCGGCATCGGGAATGGCCTCGTCCGGGATCATCGTCATGGCCTCGACCTTGCCTGCGGTCTCATCGCCCCAGATCCGGCGCAGATCGGATCGCAGAGCGGCCGCCTTGTCAGGCTCCAGCAGCGCGGCCAGCAAATGCTGCTCGGCGCAGCGTGTCCGGGCCGGCGGCGCATTGGCGCGCAGATAGGCAAGGCCGATGGTCATGCGGCACAGCATCGTCACATCCGCCGCCCGCCCCGCCTCGATGGCCGCCTTGGCCTGGGCCTCGGCCTGCCGCAATTCGCTGTCGATCACCGCGACCAGCAGCCCCTCATGCCCGCGCTTCCAGCGCAGGATCTGCTGAAATCCGATCAGCGCGCGTGTCCAGTTGTGGCGCAGCCCATAGCGCAGGGCCGCCACCTGCAGGCGTCGCAGCGGCGTGCCGAAACCCAGGAACTCGGTCAGCGCCAGCAACAGCATCACCGCGACAGGACCGAACCACAGCAAGGACCAATACCCCGACCGCAGCCACAGCCAGGACCATAGCGGCAACCAGATCCGGTCATGCGCTGCATAAAGCAGATATCCGATGCCGGCAGGCCGCAACCATTCCGTGGCCACGATCCAGCCCAGCAGGACGAGACCTCCAAGGACAGCCGCGACCGCCATCCGCCGCCGCATCCATGGCCGCCGGCGCAGGGGCGGTTCCCGGCCGATATCCAGCACTGTCGAGCGGCCCGGCCGCCTGTCCTGCGGTTCCGACGGGACGGCGGTCATGGCCCGGCTCCGCTCGCCGGAGGGCGCGGACCGATGAAATCGGGCGTGACAGAAGGCTGCAGCACGGGCCCCCGCATATTGGACAGCTGAAGGCTGATCCAGGGCCAGTAATGCACCAGCAGCAGGATCAGACCGGCCACGACCAGCAGCAACAGCAGCCACCAGCGGACCCGGCGCCAGAAGCGCAGCAGATGCAGGCCCAGGATCCGCCGCCGCAGGCGCGCCTTGCGGCGCAGCACCGCAGTCTGGAAGCCCTGGCGCGCTTGCTGCATCCCGGACAGGGTCGCGGCCCAGCGTCGCCTTGCGAAATCCAGCCCCTGCCGGTCGCTCAGCCGCGCGCGAAGCGCCTCGGCCCAGCCGCGCAACCTGTCGGACCGGGCCAGCGTGTCATCGACGCCTTCAAGCGACACATGCGCAGCCTGCAACAGGGTGGCCAGCCGATGCGAGGGATCCTGCATCAGTCCAGCTCCAGCCTGTCGCGCAATGCGCCGATGCGATCCTTCATCGCGGCGATCTCGGTCTCGGCATCGCGCATGATGCGGTCGCCCGCGGCCATCTCGGCGCCATACTGCTGGAAGAACGCCAGGCGGGCCGCGGCCATGTCCGGCAGTTCCTCGGCTATCGCGACCATCTCCTGGTCCAGCCCGCCCAGCGCCGTGCCCAGACCGTTGAGCGAGCCGGTGACCTGCGCCAGCCTGCCCTGCGCCATGTCGATGAAGCGCCGCGCCGTGTCTAGTTGCGCCTGCAGACCCCTGACCTCATCCGCCACCGCATCGGACAGGCGATCGAGGCAATGGATCAGCTCGACCTGGGCCTGCTGCCATTCCAGGCGCAGCCCCTCCACCTCGCCCGACATGGTCTTGCGCAGGTCGCGGGCAAGCTGGCCGGCATAAAGCGTTTCGGCCAGTTCGCGCAGCTCCTCCGGATCGGCCACGCGCGGAGAGCTGGCAAGGATATGCTCGTTGATCCAGCGCAGGCTGAGCTTCAGCGGCGCGAACCGCGCCAGGTCCAGCAGCTCGACCCCGATTTCATCGCGGCCACCGGCCAGATGGCTGAACACGAAAGCCGGCTGCGCCTGGCTGTCGTCCAGAACCGCCGAGGCATCGGCGAACAGATTGCCCAGCACCAGCCGCAATGTGCCCGAAACCGAACTGCCGAAACTGTCGATATAGGGCAGGATCCGCTGGCCATGCGGCACGAACACCATCGGCTCGTCCGGATCCGAGGCGAGCGCCTCTTCGGCATGCGGGTCAAGCCAGAATGTGATCGGAGTGTCGCCCGACACGGCCCGCCAGTAGAATTCGGGCAGCACCCCTTCGAACTGCACCAAGTCGGGATCGTAAAGCACGAAATGCGCCGGCTCCGCCCGATCCGCGGCATGGCTGGCGGCATATCGCAGCCCGGCATTCTCGCGCAGCGCGCGCGGCATGCGGCGCAGACCATCCACCAGCGCAGGCAATTGCGCGTCGCTGAACCGCAGCAGGCGCAGCTGCGGGCGCCCGAGGGCCTGGATCAGCGCGATCCGCGCCTCGCGCTCGTCGATTTCCGCACGAAGCTTCTCGACATCCTCCTCGCTGCGAGAAAGGTCGCGGATCACGTCCAGGCTGATCCGGTAGCCCAGCGGGAAACTGCGGTCATTCAGCCGACGGTTCAGATCCTGCTGCGCCTCGGCATCGGGGCGCAGGTGCAGCACCTGCATCCGCAGCGCAGGGCCGGTTTCGTCGGGCAGATCGGCGCCGGTGATCGTCCTTGCCAGCGCCTCGACGGGGGTCATTTCCGCAGACGCTTCCCCGGAAAGCACCAGGACGCGGCATTCGTCATTGAAGCCCGGCACGAAATGCAGCTCGTCGTCACGCTGCAACAGCCCGGCATCCGCCAGGCCGTTCAGCAGTTCCGAGACGGCCACCCGGTCCTGCACCGCGAAGGCCCGGCCTTCGGGCAGCCACAGCGACATGGCGGCAAGCCCATGATGGCGCAGCAAGGTCACGCCCGCAGGCAGGCCGCCGGCGCGCAATCCAACAAGGGTGGCGCCGCGGGCGGGGTCGTCGTCAAACTCCAGGACCGTGGCCGCGGCACCGTCCGTCATGAAACGCACGTCCCGCGAACGGCGGGCAATGGCGCTCAATACGGCGGCACGGGCGTCTTCATCCGACTCGACAACGGCGCGGATGGCGCCGGGCGCGGCGTCGTCCTGCTGATCCGCCGCGGTCCCGGTGACACGCGACCACAGGAAGGCCAGGATGCCTTCGGTCAGGGACGGCTCGCCTTGCAGATCGCGGCCTTGCGTCGGCAGGCGCTCCAGCTCAGACGCCAGCCGTCCAGCGGCTTCGAACGCCTGTGCCAGGCGGCCGAGCAACGGGGCCGCGTCGCCCGGCGCCAGGTCGATCCGTTTCGGCAAGAGCGCAAGCAAGCTGCCGCCCGGATCCAGCCGCAGCCGCAGATCCATCTGCGCGGCAAGCGCAAGATGCGGCGCAAGCGCCAGCAGGAACGGCTCGACGGCCTGCGCCCGCAGGCGCGGCAGGACCAATGTATCACGCTTCAGCGACATCAAGGGCCTCCAGCGTCACGTCCATCATCCACAGCACAAGTGTCCCCATGAACTCGGCCAGCGCCTCGGCGCCCGGTTCATCCGACGGCTGCGGCAGAGTCAGGTGCAATTCCTTGCCGCCATCGGCAAAGCCCGACAGCTCGGGCGCCTGTTCCCCGGCGCCGCCGCGCCATATCAGGCAGGCCATATGTGCCCTGCCGCCCAAGGCGCGACCGAGAGTCGCGGACATTTCCGCGCGCAGCTCGCTCCAATCCGTTTGCCACGGTGCCGGCCGGCAGAGCAGCACCATGCGCCGCCCGTAATCGGCAGCCAAGCCCGCAGGATCGCGCCGGCGCGCCGCAGCCAGGGGTGCAAGCCCCGCCCGCCACAGGCGCAGCACGGCGGCGGCTTCTGCGCTGGCGGGGTCCGTCCCGGGCGCCGGCGAGGCTGTGCGCCCGGGCAGGACCGCAAAGCCCGGCAACAGGCGCGAGCGCATCAGCATGTCCGCCCGCACCCGCCCATCGATCAGCAGCGGCGGCAGCTTGCCCAGCCCCGGTTCGGAAAGCTGGCAGTCCAGCACCGTGGCGTCGCAGCCCTGCTGCGACCAGACCAGATCGGAATTCGCCAGCCCCATCTGCGAAAGCGCCACCCGCAGCCGGATCGCGGCATCCGCCCAGGCGGCCTTGACCAGCAGGCCCATGCCGTCATCGCGGTCCGCCCCCTGCAGCGCAACCGCCAGCAGGTCGCGACGAGGATCGCGGCGCGGCGGGCGATGCCGCACCAGCAGGCCTTCGTGCAGCAGCTTGTTGGCCAGCAGCATCCGGGGCTGGATCATCTCGCTGAACAGGCCGTCCGGCAGATCCTCGAGGCTGCGGGACTGGCGGATACCGGCCACGCCGCCCTCTTTCGGTCGTATACCAGCCCGGCGATGGGCCGACACCTGCCTGGCCCTGCGGCGCGGCCGCTCATGCTGGCGCGCCAGATCGAAACGGGGCGGATGCAGAAAGATCAGCGCCGCCAGCGCCGGATCGCATTCCCCAGACGCCGCAGCGGCGCTTGTCCGCGCCCTGGCTGTCGCCAGCCGGTGCGCTTCCTGCAGCAGGTCCAGCGCGGCATGCACCCAGAAGGGCCTCCCCATCACCTCGGGGTCGGCCAGCGCGGCCTGGGTCGCCAGTTCCAACGAGGCTTGCGCCTTTTGGAACGCCTCGGGCTCGACCGGTTCGACGCCATGGCCGGCCAGCGGCAAAAGCCCGGCGCGCCTTGCCGCATGGCGCAGGACCGGCTCGGCCACGATCAGCGGAAAGCGCAGCCTCGCGTTCAACATCAAGGACTGGCCGCCGACGGCACCGGAAATTCCCAACGACTTCGCCATGCAGCCAAAGGCCCGTCCCCAGAACGGGTCCAGCAGCGGTTGCCGCGACGCAAGAAACCGCTCCAGCATGCTGGCCAACGCCCCGGACAAGGGGACATGCCTTTGGGCGAAAGCATCGCGCAAGCGCATGGCTCCCGTGCCGAGCGGGCCGGATTCGCAGGAGATGATCAGCCGCGGTTCACTCATGCAAGCAAGAGTTCCTGCCGCATCTTGGACAGCGCACCCGGATCACCCTGGTCCAGCCCATAGGTCAGGATGACGCCCAGATCGCGCGGCAGCACCTCGGCCTCGGCCGCTTTCGCCTGCGCACTGCGCAAAAGCGCCTCGGCTAGGACGATGGCCGAGAACTTGACCAGGCGCCGGTTCGACATCTCGGACAATTCCCTGGACCGGACCATCGCGACCATGGCGGCAAGCTGCGGCAGGGCCTTGCCCAAGGGATCGACCACCAGCTTGCCCTCGGTCGTCATGGTCTCGATCGTGTCCCGATAGGTTTGCAGAGTGCCGGGCAGGTCCTTGAAATGGCCTTGCCCGGCATCGGCGTGGCTGTGCGTTTCCGTCCAGGCGGCCGAAAGGAGCCTCGAGAGGGCGTCGTGCCCGGCCGGAGCATTCTCCATCCGGCAGCGCAGCAGAAAGCGGTCATAGACCGCGCCCAGCCCCTCTTCCCGCGGCGCATGGTTGGTCGCGCCGAACAGCATCTTCAGCGGCGTCGGATAGACCACGCCCCTGTCATGGAACTTGCGTTCGTTCATGAAGGTCAGCAAGGCGTTGAGGATCGCGGAGGAGGCGTTGAACACCTCGTCCAGAAAAACCACCTCGGCGCGCTGCATCTGTCCGATGACGTTGCGCTCCAGTCGCGGGTCTTTCGGGTCCATCAGCTTGGACAGATCGAAATAGCCGAAAAGCTCGGACGGCTCGGTGAATTGCGTCAGCAGGTATTCGAAATAGCGCTCGTCCTTCCGGGTGGCGCCGGCAAGGGTTGCCGTGTCCTGTTCGCGCGGGTCGTGGTCCAGCACGCCGATCAGGCTGCAGAATGCGCGGATCAAGCGTGACTTGGCCGTGCCGGGCGGGCCGATCATCACCATGGCCTCGCCCGTCATGGCGGACAGCATCATGCAGCGGACGGCTTCTTCCATGCCGTAGAAACGGCCGATCAGCGCCTTTTCCAGGTCGAGCACCCGGTCCAGCATCGCCCGGTTGCTTTTATAGATCGCCGTGACGGCTGCTGGGGTGAACATGAGGAAGGCTCCGGCTTGATCAGGGGGCAAGGTCGAGGATGCTGGGCCAATAGGCGGGCAGCCCGGCCGCGACGGCCGCGGCCGCGTCGAACCCGGCCTCGGGGGTCCAGACGACCCAGGGCAGGCCGGCCAGATCCGGCGGCGCCGCCCATCCGGGGGCCTTGCCCATCAGGCGCAGCAACCATTGGTCCCAAGGCCGGCAGGGCCCGGCCAATTCGGCCACCGCCGCCCTCAGCAAGGCATGGCCGGCATCGGGGGCGAACAGGTGCCCGGGCTGCGAGACGATCAGCAGGCCCAGCCCCGCCGGCGAAAAATCCGGATGCGGTGGCGGGCCGGGATGGAACAGCACATGCTGGCACAGAAAGGTCCGGCAGACCTCTCCGAGTTCGTGCAGGAAGACCGGATCGGCGAAGCCCTGGCGCAGCACCACCCGCAACAGGATCTCGGGACCGAAGTCAGGCCCCGGCACGGCAAACGACGCCAAGAATTGCGGCTTGCGCAACAGCAACCGAACCGCCTCTGGTCCAGGCTGCATCACGGAAACAGGCGGCTGTTTCCCCGCACGCCGCAGCCGCCACCGCCGCCTGGCCGGAGGCGGCCGGACCAGTGCTTCGACATCCTGCGCCGTCAAGGCCACCGGCGCCTGATTGGCAAGCAATGCGCGAAGATTGGCCAGAACCCCGCGTTGCAGCGCCTGCGCCAGCACGGCCATCTCGGGCGCGCGAAACCCGCGCAGGCCCTCGGCCGCCAGATTTCCGTCGAAAAGCCGGTTGGGGTGGAAGACGCGCGGAAGAACGGATCTCATCGCGAACTCAGGTTTCGGGACCAGACGCCCGCGGCAACAAAGGCAAAAGCGAGAGACAGGAACACATGGGCAAGAATAACGACCTCGTGAATACTCCTTGAGGGGTAAGCGGAAATTTGCTGCTCCGCAAGCGAAATTCCGCCGGTTTTCTGCTCGGCTGCGCGTAGGATTTCAGCATTCACGCCGAAATCGAGGCGTTCCGCCCGCTGCCCGGAAAGGGCGGTGGCGGGCGGGAAATCCACCGGGATGCGCTGGATGTTCGCCCCCTCCTGCAGGACCAGCAGCGCGCGTTGAAACCCGCCGGCCGCAGGTGCCGGGACGCCGCCGACAAAGGCCCCCTGCCGCCGATCGAACTGCAGGGAGATGCCGTTCGACGTGCCATTCGACCAGGTCAGGCTGGCCGACAGGGCGCCCTGATGGATCACGCCCGCCGCGCTGGTCGGGGTCACGCGCAGCATATAGCGGTCGCCTTCGTCAAGCAGTTGCACCAGGTAACGGTCCTGGTCGGGCCAGCCCAGCAGGCGCTCCAGCATGGCCTCGGTCGCCGGCAGGGCAGACTGCCCCCATTGCGCGTCCATGGGCCCAAGGAAAACCCCCGCGACGACGCCCGGCCGACGGGCATCCCGGCGCCAGGCAAACAGCGGATCGGGCGGCGGAAGGGCGTGCAGCCACTCGACCCGCGCATCGCTGCGCGGATAGGTGATGGCCATCCCGTTCACGCCCAGCCCGGGATCGGGAAGTCCGTCCCCGCCGACGGACAGCGGGGTGAACAGGCCGTCCCGGTAATATTCCTTGCGCTCCTCGGGCTGGAAATAGCGGAACGGGATATTGTCGGCGCTTCCGTCCTCACCCAGCAGAATCTCTTCGCCCCAGGCGCTGACATCCATCGGAAACCGCGAATCCGACACCGAGATCGCGGTGGTGAAGCATTGCGGCGCGGATTTCGGCGGCTCGAACTCGGCGTCCGAAATGAAGAAGAAGGCGCAATAGTTCGACACGAAGCGGGCCGAGGATTGCAAGGTCGTCTCTGGCGCCGTGCCGCCGCCGGCAGAAAGCCCGTCGGTATATCGGCGGGCGGCCTCCAGCGTCTTTTGCGTGGCCGCGCTTTTCTGGAATGGCCTGTGCGCATCACTGGAAAACGGCAATATCACGATGCTGTCCTGCGGCCGCAATTGCGCCAGGATGGCGCGAATCGCGCTTTGTGCCGATCCGAGGCGGCGCCCGCCCATCGAGCCGGACACGTCCACCATGACGACGATGTCGCGCGGCGGCGGCTCTTGCACGAACAGGCGCGGATCGGAATCGACCGGCAGGATGGGGCCGAGGACCGAACGGTTCCAGGCAGAGATCACCTGCTCGTCCGTCACGCTGCCCCGCAACCCGCCGTTGACGATCATCAGTCCGGTCCCGTCCGCCGCCGCCAGCAGTTCGTCGACATGGCCGGGCGGAAAGTCCTGCGGCTCGAGCCCGTCGATCACCACCAGATCATAGTCGGCGGGCGGCAGCGGCGTGGCAGGGCTGGCCCGTTCGACCCGCCAGCGCGCTTCGGGCAGCGCATCCGCCCAAGGCGCCGGACCATAGATCAACAGGCGCGCCGGACCGCGGACCAGGGTGAAAAGATTGAGCTGCTGCCGCACGCTTGCCGTGTCGAAGCCAATTTGCAGCCCCTGCAAACCCCGCCGATCGAAAACGGTGGTCAGCCGCAAGGGCCGAAGCGTGTCGCCGCCTGCCACTTCCAGCGTATCGCTGCGCTCCTTCTGCATGACCACCAGCCTGCCAGCGCCCAGAGTCGTGCCGCGCAGCACCGCCTCCTGTCCGATGCGGTGCTCCGGGCCAAGGTTGGCCGCCACCAGCCCGGACGCAGGCGTCGATGCGCCCGCCGCTATGACGTCCACCGGAACCCCCAGGGCCCGGAATTCGGCCCATAGCGCGTCATCCGGAGCCTCGCTGGCCAGCCCGTCGCTCAGCAGGATGACCCTGCCCTGCCCGTCGCCGCCCAGCAAGGCGGCAAGGCCGTCCAGCAGCCCGGCCCGCAGGTTGCTGGCGTCTTCGGCCCGGTCCACCCGGTAGCTCAGCAACGTGTCGGCCAGATGGGCCGCCGTGCTTTCGCCGCCAAGCCCGCCGCTGGCCCTGCCAAAGCCGCGCAATTCTCCGCGCCACCCGGCCGCCTGACCGTCCGACATCGAGGCAAGAAACGCCTCGATCCGGTCGGCTGCCAGGTTCAATGCGCCGCGCGCCCGGGCCGGTTCGCGCCAGAAGCTTTCCGACTGGTCCAGCAGGACGACGATCTTGCCGCCCTGGGCCTGGTCGAGAGAGCGCCGCAACTCCGGGCGTTCGGTGGCGACCGCCAGCAGGATGAAGCCAAGGGCGAACAGCGCCGCGGTCAGGATGCGTAGCGGCAGGGGCCGTTTCCGCGCCCGCAGCGCCAAAAGCAGGGTTGCCGCGATGCCGGCGATTGCGGCCGCATAAGCCCAGGGCGCGGCGGGTGCGGCAGGGCAAGCAAGCTGCCAGGCGCCAAGGGTGATGCCGTCGATCAAGCGACAGATCATGACACGGCCTCGGATCGACGGGCCAGCCGCAGAAGCCTTTCCGCCAAGAGCGCCAGCAGCGAAGCCAGGACGAGCCAAGGCCAGAACGGAGCGCCGGTGCTGACCCGCGATAGCTGCGCCAGGCGATGCAGATCGGCGGGCGGGCCCAGCGGGCGCCCGGTCATGCTTTCGCGCCAGGCATTGGCGACGATGCGACCCTGGCCGTCACGCCATTCCAGCGCCTGCTCCTGTGCTTCGGGCATCGCCAGATCCGCCAATGCCGAAAAGAACAGCGTCAGCGACAGGTTACGGGCAGGATCGGGCAGGATCGGGACCGGCGCTGGCACGATCAGGCCTTTCGGCTGTTCACGGCGCGCGACCAGCACACCGCCCGCATCATCGACCAGGACCGGCGCAAAGCCGGGCGGAAGCGGGCCAGGCCAGGCGGAAGGCATCGCTGCCTCGAGCGCGTCGAAACTGACCATGGAAAGTAGCGCCGCATCCTCGATGAACGGGCCGATATGGCCTGGTTGGTTACCGAGGCTGAAGCCGGGATAGGTCAGCAGCACGGGCCGCGCCAAGGCATCCGCGGGCAGTCCATCGCCCTCGGCGACCAGCAGATCGCCGGGGCCGCCCTCGGCCAGGCCCGCGGGACGGGCCAGGTCGGAAAGGCGCCAATCGACCGCGAGGCTCGCCGGTCGTTGCAGCTGGGTCACGACCTTGTCGTCGCCGTCATAACCATCGGCGGCCGCAAGCCGCGCCGCATATTCCCCCGGGCCGGCATAGGCCGCCGTTGCGAACCATCGCCCCTCGGCTTCCGGCATCGGATGGATCGACAATTGCTGCTGGCCCGACGGAGCGTCAAGAACAAGCGCGCCTGGAAGATCCTGGCCGGACACCACGCCCTCGACGCGGATCTCGGAGGTCGTCTGGCCGAAGGCCGATTGCATCACCTGCAACTGCCGGATCCCGGCATTGCCGACGGGGGCGCCGACCTGATCCCAGATCACGTCCACGCCCTCGCCCGCCGTCATGGCGACCGGAGGCATGTCGGTCAGCACCAGCACATGCGTCAGCACGCAATCCACCTGCGGCAGCATGGCGGCGGCGACAAGGCTGCCGACCTCGGCGCCCTCGTGGCGCAGGCCACCTGCAAGCGTCGCCGGCAAGTCGCCGGCAAGCGGCAGGGCCTGCACGGCTCCGGGCTCGGCCCCAACGGCTACCAGTTCCAGACAGTCCGATTTCGGGCCAGCTCCGGCAACCTGGCGCCGCGCCTTGTCCAGCCGGGCGAGCGCCTGCGCCAGCCGCGTCGCGCCGGCATCCTGGACCCCCATCGAGGCCGACAGGTCCAGCACCACCCGCAGCCCCAGATGCCGGGGCCGGGATGACTGGTATTCGCGCCGACCATCCAGCAGCGCCCAGATGGCCAGCGCCGCCGCCACAAGCAGACAGGCCAGCGCCCAGCCATCGCCGGGCCAGGTCAAGGCGAAGCGCGCCCGCGACGGCGCCATCGGCAATTGCGGGACAAACCGCGCGAAGGAAACCGACATGCTGCGCGGCCTCGGCCTTTGCATGTGCCAGCCAAGGATCGCCAGCCCCGCAAGCGCGATGATTGCAGCCGCCCAGATCACGCGATGCCTCCCAGAGACAGGCCCGCCAGCATGGACAGGCGGGGAAAGGTCCGGGAGAAATACGATTTCAGCATCTCGGCGCCCGGAAGATCGGGTTCGGGCCATGTCACCGGCTCGAGCGGCCAGTCCAGCCCGCCAGCATGGATCGCATGACGCGACATGGCCAGATGTCCCGCAACCGCATCCGCTGCTGCCGCCAGCACGCTTTCGTCAAACTGCTGCGTTCCCGCGTCAATGGCATGTCCGGGGCGGATCAGCCTGAATTCCCGCTCCCGGCGCAAAAGGGCGGTCTCATGCTGCAGGCTGTCCAGCTGCAGCACCGAAAGCGACCGCCTCTGCCTCTGTGCCGCGCGGGCAAACTGCATGAAGCGGTGCTCGGGATCGTCGAAGAGCATGTCCGAGATCACCACGACCGCCCCCGCCGGCCGCAACCGTCGGACCACCCCGGCGAGATCCGCGAAATCGGGTTGCGCCGCAACGCTGGCCCGGGCATCTGCAGATCGGGCATCTGCGGCCCGGGAATCTGCAGATCGGGCATCCCCGTCCTGCCAGATTGCATCGGCCCAATGGCGCGCCTGGATCTGCCCGCTGCCACCGCGCAAACGGGCGATCGCCGGCGCCGCGCCGGAAAACAGCCGGGCCAGCACCACCTCGTCCCCCTGACCAAGGGCCAAGGTCGCAAGCGCCCGCACCGCCCATAGCGCGTAAAGCAGCTTCGGCATCGCCTCGGGCAGCCGCATGTCGGGACGGTTGTCCAGGACGATCACAAGGGTCAGCTGCTGTTCCGCCTCGAAGCTGCGCACCAGCAGGTCAGACCGGCGCGGCAGGCGCGACGAGGCGCGCCAATCGACCGTGCGGATATCGTCTCCGCGCTGATAGGGACGATATTCCCGGAACTCGAGGCTGTGGCCCTGGCGCCGCCTGACATGCACGCCCAGGCCCGCGGCGGGCACGGTCTGTCGCATCCGCAGCACGGCGCGGCCAAGCGCGGCCAGCGAGATCGGGGGATCGGTGACCGACATCGCCCTTGACCTAAAGCCGGATGTCCTTGCGGGCCCGATCGAGGAAATTCGCGAAATCCTCGACATAGCGGCCCGCGGCGGGAGGACCGTCGGGGGCGCAGGCGACCGCAAGCTCGCGGATGAAATCGTCCAGGGCCGCCGCCTCGGCATGCGGCGTCGCCATGGCCGCATAGTCATGCGAGATCCTGATGCGGTGCCGCAGGACAGGCACGAGGATCTCGGCCAGTGCGCGCGGCGTCTGCGCCGTGGTGGCATGGCCCGCCTGCGCCGGCTCGACCAGCACCGCGGCGGCCCATCCCACGGCGGCCCGCGCCAAGGCCATGCCCGCCCGCGGTCCCAGCGGATAGGTCACGCGGCGCTCGACCAGTTCGCGCAGCCCGGACACCCGCGCCGGGCCAATGCCGCGCAACTGGTCGAAATGCCGGTTGCTGGCCTGCACCAGGTTGTTGATGTGATCCAGCACCAGGGGCGAAAGGCCGACCGAAAGCACGGATTGCGCGATTTCGTGCAGCCGGGCGCCGGCTGCGGCGACCTGAACCGGATCCTCCGCCGTTCCCTGCCGTTGCTGCGCTGCATCCAGAGGCTTCAGCGCCTTGGCGATGATCCTGCCCATGACCTCGGCCCCGGGCATGGACAGGTTGATCTTGAACATGAACCGATCGGACTGCGCTTCGGGCAGGGCGTAGGTGCCCTCCTGATCGATGGGGTTCTGCGTGGCCATGACCATGAACGGCGTGCGATAGCTCTGGCGGCCGGCTTCGCGCCAATGCCGCAGCGGATAGGTCTTGCCCAGCACGGTCACCTGGTATTCAGCCATCGCTTCCAGCATCGCGGATTGCGTCTTGGGCGTGGCACGGTTGATCTCATCCGCAAGCAGCAGGCTGCAGAACACCGGACCGGGGCTGAAGGCCAGCCTGCCCGAACCGTCGTCGGCGGGCATTTGCGTGCCGGTGATGTCGGCGGGCATCAGATCCGGGGTAAACTGAACCCGACCGACCGCCTGTCTCCCCAGCCCCAGGGCCGAAGACAGCGCGCGCACCAGCGCCGTCTTGCCAAGGCCGGGGTTGCCCTCCAGCAGGACATGCCCTTCGGTCAGCAGCGCCACCACAAGCGCGTTCACCACATCAGCCATGCCATGCATGTCCAATGCCTCGACCGCGGCTGGGATGCCGCGGAGATAGGCGATATGGCCGGCCTCAAGCGACGAGGGGTCAATGATCTGGTCCATGGGCATCGCTCCTGTCATTTCATCAATTCGTCGATCCAGGCGGGCAGGATCTGCCGCGCCTCGCCCGGCATCGCCTGCGATGGGGGCGGAGCGGACTCATCCGGCAACAGCCGCGCTTCGACCGCCTCGGGCACCGCGCCCTTCTCGGCAAAGAGCGCGGCCGGACCGCCCGCCTTCAGGTCCAGCGCCACATCGGCCTGGGGTGGCTGCGCAGCCTCGCGCAGCTCCGGAGCCTCGACCGGTGTCCCGGCCGTGTCATCGTCAAGCGGCGGCGAAATCCGCAATTCCCGATCCGCTTCGCCTTCGGGCTCTTTGGTCCAAGTGATCCGGCCGCCCTCGGGCAACTGATCGACATGCTCGCGCATAGCGCCCGAAGCGTCGCCGGCGACTTCATCGGCCGGCACAGCATCCGAAGACGCGCCCGCCTGGCCGGGCGCGGCCGGCACAGTCGCATCCGCAGCAGATGTATCCTCGGGCCCGGCGCCAGCACGCTCGGTCGCGCCCGGGTCGCTGCCGGCCTGGGTGCCCTGCGTCGGCGACGAATCGCCAGAGCGGCTCGGTTCCGGCCGGCCGCCTTCGCCCGCGGCGCTGTCAGCCGGCGCAGCCTTCGCGCCGCCGGCTTGCCGGGATGCTGCATCGCCCCCGCCTGCGTCAGCGGCCTGGCCGTCGCCGGGGTCCTGACCCGCCTCGCCTGCGCCGGGCTTGCCACGGCCGGCGGCATCGGATGCAGCCTCAGCACCTTGCTGACCTTGCTCAGCCGCATCCTTGCCGGCCTGGGCGCCGCCCTCGCCCGCCTGGCCCTGCTGATCCGCAGCTTTCTGCCCCGGGCCGCTGCCGTCCAAGGCTTCGCTTGGGGCTCCACCCTCGCCAGAGGCCGGGCCTGCGCCGGGCTGCTGGCCCGACCCGGCGTCATCGGCGCCTGGCTGTTCGCCATCGGCGCCGCCGGCCGCATCCGACGCGGCATTCCCGCCTTGCTGTGCCGCATCCTCGCCGGCCTGGGCTCCCGGCTGGTCCTGCCGATCCGCACTCGCCGGTGCCTGCCCGCTTTGTCCTTTGCCAGCGGCACTTTCGCCGGATGTCGGGTCGCCCCCCTGCTGTCCAGCAGAGGAACCGCCGGCACCGGCACCCCGCTCGCCGGATGCACCCGACGGGCCTGGCCCGGCCTCATTGCCACTCTGGTCCCGACCGCCAGCCGGCGTGTCAGGATCTTGCGGTGACTCGTCGGGCGGGGACTGCAAGGCCGGCAGCTCCAGTTCATTAAGCGCCGGGATTCGCAAAAGATCGCGCGGCAACAGCAGCACCGCCATCAGGGCGAGGATTGCCGCCAGCGCCATGGCCGCGCCGCCGACGCGCCCGCCGGCAAGCATCAGGCGAAGCTCGGAGCCGACGGATTTCGGCACCAGCCGGACCGGAACGAAGATGGCGTGCGGGCTGTATTGCGCCAATACGATCTGGCGAACCTCTTGCGGCAGGTCCGAGCGCAATGCCGCGGCCTGGCGCAGCACCGCCACCCGCCCATCCAAGGTCCAGCCGGCGCGAAACCGCGCCCATGCGTCGGCCGAGCCTGTCATGTCCAGAACCACCTCGTCCGGTATGAGCGCGTCAAAAAACCACCCGCCTCCCGTCCGATAGCCAGCCGCACCGCAAAACCTCAGCAAGACTACGGCCAGGAGCGCCGCGGCGATCGGTGCCGCGACGACCCGGCCCGGAAAGGCTGCCGCAATGACGCAAGCCATGACCGCCGGCCCCAGGCAGATCACCGCCATTCGAAAGGACAATGCGGCTCGGGCGCATGGGTCGAGGCGTTCGAGAAAGCTCTCCGTGTCCAGCCGCCCCTGGGCATAGGCCGCGACGATCCGCTTCGCGGCGCCAGCCCGAAAAGCCGAGACCAGGCAGATCACGCCCGCCGCCACCCCGATCAGCATGGGGATCACTATCCCGCCGGCACCGTTCGCCCAGACGACCGTCGCCATCGCGGCCGCAAGGGACGCCGATACCGCCGACAATACGAAGTCGGACAAGAGCCGGAAGTTTGACGATCGCTGGAGAAGCCTGTTCCGTATCACCGATAACAATGTCGTTGCATCCGAATTGCAGCATGTGAGGACCACCGGGGCGACAGCAGGCCACTTCCCTTGTCTAATCGGCCCGATCTGCGAGTGATAGCAGAAATCTCGCTGATTTCCGTGGATTGTTGGCGCCTTGGTCGTCGCCGATGATGCCGTCGGCTGTTGCCGGCGCCGAACGGGCGACCGGGCTGGTGCCATGCGTGACGCCGTGCGGCGCGGTCAGCAGATGCTTTCGCATGGCACTCCGTCCCCGTCCCGATCCAGCTTTCCGCCCCAGCCGCAGTTCTGCAGATACCAGACCGCCTCGTCGCAGCTGTTGATCGCCTTGCAGGTCTTGCGCGGATCGCAGGAATAGGACCGCGCGCTCAGCAGCAGGCGCTGGATGGGCGGCGGCAAGGCGCTGCCGGCGTCACGGCGGGCCTGCCGCCAGTCCCACGGCATCTCGAACTCGGCGGACCATATGCCTCGCCGAGCGGCCCGGGCCAGATCCTCGTCATGTGAATAATCGTCAGAATAGCGGACATAGGCCACCGCCCATCCGTCATGCACCATCCAGCGGTTCAGGTTCTCGCGCCCCATGAAACACTCTGCCACGGTCCGCCCATAGTGGTCGATGTCGGTCGGCACGCAGTCCACCGTGCCGCGGCCGATCCGGTTCGACAACGCCAGTGCCGCCTGCTGGCCGCAGCGCCATGGCTTGCCCTGCGGGTCGATGCAGGACTGCCCGCTTTCCGGAGCGTCGATGCCGTGAAGCCGGATGCGGATGTCGTGGATCTCGACCGTATCGCCGTCGATCACCGAGGCCAAGCCCCGGATGGGGCGCTCTTGCCCATCTGTCGGGATGGCGGGCGAAGCAATTCCCAGAAAAGCTGCGAGAAGTGCGGGAAACGATCTCATGGTTAAGCCTCGGTTACTTTTCAGACAGTAACCGGAGGCGGGCCGGGGGCGAAAGATCGCTCCGGGCAAAAATACGAACAATTTGTTAACAAACTTAACGGACCGCCAGCAACGCGGGGATTTCACGCCCGCGCGCCGGGCCGCCCGCAGGCCCGACCGATCACGACCGGCGGCGCTTTCACCAAATTTAGCGAAATATTTCCCTTCCTTATGGACTTTCCCGCGCGCCGCCTAAAACATGCGTCCTGATTTGACGTGACGGTCTTTCATACAGGACCGGAGTGGTCGGACAGGAGCAATTGATGCCTTGGGGAATACTGGCGCCGGATACGGTGATTTCGCAGCGCCGGCAGCAGAATCTGGGCCTTGCCGCAGCGGTGCGGCATTTCAACGACAGGGCCGTGCCCGGGCTGGGCGGCATGTGGTTTCCGATGCCGCTGCTCTGGTCGGTGCTGGCGGTCTCGATCGCCGAAGAGCTGGGGCGGCCGGCCCTGCCGGTCGGCAATGCGGTCGAGGCGCTGATGATGCGCGCGGCCAAGGACGGGCCGGCCGACCGCCGGGTTCGTGGCGCCCGCAAGATGCACGGCCTGAGCGACTGGAGCTTTCAGAACCTGACCCGGCGCGGCACCTATGTCGTGCAGCCGATCCGCATGGCGATGGTTCAGCCGCTGGTCGCCCTGGGCTTCGTCCGGGGCAGCCGCTACGGCGCCTTTCGCATCCATGATGCCGGCCGGCAGATGCTGGCCCTGCCGGTGATGCAGGCGTGCCGCGCCTTGCTGGCAGGCTGGGCGCATGGCGGCCGGCCGCATGGCCTCGCGGATCTGGGCACACGGCTTTCACCCGTCGCACCGGTCCCCGAAGAGGTCCGCAAGCTGATCCGCGCGCGCCTGCTGGATGGGGATGATCCAGGCGCCACGCGCCGCCGAAATCTGGTCGCCCTCGGCACTGGCCCCAGCACCGCGCAGCTTGGCAGTCCCGACCCATTGCCGGGGATCGGCCCCGCGCATTGGATCGACCTGCGTGCCGGCGCTGCCTTTATCGACCTTCGCGACGCCGCGCTGAAGGTGCTGGACCGCATCGAGCAGGTCCTGCTGCAAAGACGCGACGCAAGCCGGCCCGCGCGCCTTTCGCCGCAGGACGCCGCGCGGGAGGCCGGGACAGAGCTTGAGAATCTGCGCCGCATCGCAGAGGCGTTCGGGCCACGGATCGACGCGGCAGCCGAGCCTGTCAGCCGCGCGTTTCTAACCCAGATCCTGGCGCTTTCGCCCGACCGCCTGCTGCAGGTCCTGGCCGAGCGTGACGGCACGGTCGTTATCTGGCGCAGCGATCATCTGGCCCTCGGCCCTGCAGCGGGCGATCCCGTCGCGAGCGATGATGCGGATGCTGGAATCCAGCCCGTCAACGACTCGGCCTTCGCCCCGCAATTGTTCCGGCTTTACAACCTGCACTGCCTCGCCGCCGAGCTGCAAGGGCAGGTCAATCCCGGATGCCGCGATGCCATGGCGCAGGAGACCGCCTGATGCACACGACGCTCTACACCCTGTTCATGCCGCCCGAGGGCTGCTTCGGCGATTTCGGCCTGGTCTGCGGCTTCACCGCGACGCCGCAGGTTCTGGGCCAGATCCGGCGCAGTTTCACCGGAGAAATGGCGCGCCCGGTGCTGGCCGCCTTCATCCATCCGACGGTGAATGCCGTTTCCGACATTCCCGGCCTGGCATGGATGTGGATGCGGAAACAGGGCTACAGCCTGCTGCATGCCAAGGTGGCGCTGCTGGGCTTTCGCGGGCAGGGCGGTGACGGCTATGTCATCCGCCTGGCCGTCAGCACCGGGAACTGGACGCAGGATCCGCTGACCGACAGCATCGACCTGTTCTGGTCGGTGGACGTCGACTGCACCGCAGCGGATCCCCAGGACGTGGCCGATCTGCGCGCCGCTTGGGCGATGTTCGACTGGCTGCGTGCGCGCGCCGATTGCAGTCTGATCGAGCGGGACTATGACGGGGAACGCCCGGATGCCCGGTTGCGCGCCGCCATTGCCGAGCTGCCGGCGACAAGGCGGACGCCCCGTTTCATCGACAGCCGGGCGCAGGCGCTGAATGTTCAGGTCGTCGAGCGCCTGGGCTCGGCGAGCAAGGCGGACCGGCTGATCCTGGGCTCGGGCTATTTCGAGGCCGAGGGCGAGGACGGCGGCGTCCCCGAGCGGCTGCGCATGGCGCTGCTGCAAGGGAAGCTGCTGCGCCAGGATGCCAGGCTTGACCTGTTCCTGAACCCGCAATCCTGCCAGGGCCTGGCGCCCCGCGCGCAGGTGCTGGAGAATGCAGGCTGGACGATGCGCCGCGCGATGTCCGATCTGCATGGCCCCGATGCCCGGCTGCACGCGAAATTCGCGCTGCTGGCCCGCGGCGACAGGCAGGCGTCCGGGCGGATCTATCTGGGCTCGGGCAATCTCAGCCGCCCAGGTTTCGAGACCGCCGCCAATGCCGGCGGCAATCTCGAGGCCGGGGTGATTGTCGACCTGCCCGAAGGCCTGGACTGGCGTGGCCGCAAGGGTATTCGCCGCCTGTTGCCGATCCAGTTCGACGACACGGTCGCCCCCTCCGCGCTGCAGGCCGGCGAGGATTTCACCCGGCCCGAGGAACCCGACGCGCCGCCGCCGGTGTCCTGGCTGATCTGGCATCGGGGGATGCTGTCGGCCCCCGGCGATCTGGCGGTGGCGGTGCTGGGTCCCGACGGCGCGCCTCTTGCCACCCCCTGCCCTTGGCCGGCACCGGCCCCGTCCGTCATCACGCTCGCCCAGGGCGGCTGGCGGCTTCCGGTCATCGCCGAGGGCGTGCTGGTCATCCCGCCGCCGCCCGAGATGACGGTCGAGGATGTGCTGGCCGGCCTTGGCAGTTTCCCCGAGCCGCCCGACCGCGATCGGCCCGAGGATGGGCCAGAAGGCGGCGAGGCCATGGCCGAGGCGGCGGATGCGCCCGGCGCGCCGCCCGCGACCTATGCCATCCGCCGCATGATGGGCCTTCTGGTGCGCCTGGGCGAAACCCAGGCCGGCATCGACCCCCGCGACTGGCAGCGCTGGTGCCGCGAATTACGCCAGAACCTCTGCGCCATCGCCGCCCAGGAACAGGCGATGCTCGGCTTTTTCCGGAGTGCCGGGGCCAATCCGCTGCCGGTGCTGGCCGACCCGAGGCTGTGCCCCGACGGCGCCGACCTCGCCCTGCTGGACGCGGCCCTCGCCGCTGTGGCGGCCGCGTGGAACCTGGACGACTGCCCCTCCCTTTGGATCGACGAGGCCGCATGATGATGGATTGGTCAAAAGTCGCCGCGACGCTGGAAAGCCATGCCCGCGCAGCGTCGGATCCGCTCGGCGAAGGACTGCTCGACGAAGGACAGCGCGCGACGCTTGTCGAACTGGCCCGCCGCATCCGCTCGGGTCAGCGCGCCGCGCTGCTGGCGGACGAGGTCGGCATGGGCAAGACCCGCATCGCCGTCGCGCTGATCGAAGCCGTGCGCCGCGCCGGCGGCCGCAGCGCCATCGTCCTGCCCGCCGGGCTGGGCGCACAGTGGCAGGCCGAGCTGCGCCGCTTCGATCCCGACGACCGGACCCTGCTGCCGCTGCGCAGCTATGAAGGGTTCATCAACGGTTTCGTCGAGGAGAACGACGCCGAGGGCAGCGACAGGCGCAAGCGCAGCCATCGCGAGTGGCTTCTAGATCGCCGCCAGCAGCGCGAGTTGCCGGTGCAGGGCTGGGCGGCAGAACCGATCCTGATGATCTCGCACAGCTTTGCCACGATGCGCTTTCCGAGCCGAGCCGAGGGACCAGCCGGAGGCTGGCGCCGCGAGCTCCTGCCGAATGTGGCGCGCCTCGTCGCCGGACGGCGGCGGAATTTCATGCGGGACAGCTTCCAGCAGGGCGAGGTCGGGCATGTCTATGCCAGTCGCCGCGCCGCCCGCAGTATCGCCACGACCATCCTGCAACACGACCTGCCGCACGATCTGGCGGGGGATCAGAAATGGCTGCCGTCAGACGAGTATCGGCAAAAGATCCTGCCGCTGATCGGCTATGGCCTTGGCCAATTCGACCTTGTCGTGGTGGATGAGGCACATAAGGCGCGCGGCACCGATTCCAGCCTCTCGCGCATTCTTGGCCCGGTCAGCTGGGAAGGGCCGGACCCGTTCCGTCTGGGCATGACCGCCACGCCGGTCGAGCTCGACTCGCAGCAATGGATCGACACGCTGGGCCGGATCAGCGGCCGGGACGATGGCGAGGACGTGGCGGCGCTTGGCGAATTGCTGGACTGGATCAACGGCTATGTCGGCACGGCGCAGCGCTTGCAGATCGAAGAGCTGAACGACCCGCTGACCTCGGGCTTTGAGGCCTCAGCCGCGCGCTTTCGCGACGGTTTGCGCCCCTATGTCCTGCGCCGGGACAAGCGGCACGATCCGGAATTCCGCGCCTTCCAGGACTGCCACGGCGATTACCGCAACGTCCGGGACCTGGCGGTGACCCCGGACAGCCGGGGCTTTCCCCGCGACTGGCTGCGCCGCTTCTGCGCGGCCGAGGCGCTGTCGCTGTTGCCGCAGGACGATCCGCACATCAAGCGGGCGCGGCTGTCGGTCGCCCAGGGCTATGGCTTCGGCATGACCACGGATGACGAGGCCGAAACCCCCGCGGATGCTGTCGAGGCGCAGGGTCCGCATTCAGTCTGGCTTGATGCCTTCACCCGCGAGCCGGCCGATCTCTACAGCCATCCCGCCATCCTCGCCGCCGCGCGGTTGATCGAGGATTACGCGGCCAAGGGCGAAAAGGTGCTGGTCTTCGGCCGGTTCGTCAAGCCGATGGAAACGCTGACCCGGCTTCTGGATGCCCGTGAGATGCTGCGCAGGCTGCGTGACGGGCAGCACTGGCCGGCCAGCGCGGTCCGAAAGGAGAGCATCCCGGCCGTGCGCGCCGCCTCGCGCGACCCCGACCTTATGGCACCCGAGGGTGGCATCGACGAAGTCAACCTGATGCTGGCCGAGCGTTACCGTGAATGGTCCAGCGCCCGCAGCACCGAACTGGCCCGCCTGCACCGCGAGATCGAGGCTTTGGCGCAGGACGACGCCACTGCCGCCCTGCTGGTGCGCTTCCTGCAACACGGCGAGGGCGAACTGCACGGCGACATCGCGGCTCTGCTGGAAGCCCTGGACACCCGCAGGCCCAATCCGGTCACGCCATGGACCGGCACCGAGATGCTGGCGATGTTCCGCGCCCTGCTGTCGGAGCTTGCCGGCGAAGATGAGGACGAAAGCGCCGAAACGCTGCACCGTCTGACCGCGCATCTTGCGGATTACTCGGGGCGCGAGGGCAATTTCGCCCGCATGATGTCGGGCAGCACCGCGCCGCAGACGCGCCGGCTGCTGCAGGCCGCCTTCAACCGTCCGGCAAGCTGGCCGATGGTTCTGCTGGCGCAATCCCGCGTCGGTCGTGAGGGGCTGAACCTGCACGAGGCCTGCCGCACCGTCGTCCTGCTGCATGCCGAATGGAACCCCGGCATCGTCGAGCAGCAGATCGGCCGCGTCGACCGCAAGAACAGCCGCTGGCTCAGGGATCTGCGCCTCTGGCAGCAAGGCGGGTGTGCCGATGACCCGCCGCGCATCCGCATCCACCCGGTCGTGGTCAGCGGCACTTATGACGATCACAACTGGCAGGTGCTGAAAGCGCGCTGGCTGGAATTGCGCGCGCAGCTGCACGGCGACGTGCTGCCGCATGTGGCCGGTGGCCCGGCGCCCTCGCCCGACAAGCAGGCGCTGATCGACCGCATCCAGCGCGCGACACCGAATTTCGCGCCACCCGGCCTTGAAGGAAAGACCGGCGCATGATCGCGCAGCTGCTGACTGCGCATCCCGTCACCGGCGCGATCCGGGCGCTGACCCCGGGCCTCCTGCGTGAGGCGCTGCTGCTGCCGCGCCCCTGCCCCTTCGAACTGCTGCCGGCGCTTGCCGCGCAGACCGACGCGCCTTGGGCCGAGAGCTTTGCGCTGGCTCCGGCCGAGACGGCGGCCAACATATGTGCCGAACTGACCGGCCTGATCCTGGCCGCGCCCGAGATGCGGCCGGATGGCATCGACCCGTCGCAGATGCCCGACAGCCGCGCCGCGCGGCATCTTGCGGCGCTTCTCGACCTCTGGCGCGCGCTGGACGGTGCCCTGCCCGAAGGTCTGGATACCATCCGCCGCGCCATCGCCGGCGAGGGCATTCCGCTGGAGTCGCTGCCGCTGCTGGACCTGCCGCTGCCCGACGATGCCCCGGCCGCTATCCGAGCATTGCGGGCAGCGTTGGTCGCGCGTTTCGGGCTGGCCCCGGCTGCAGCCTTGCAGGCGTGGCAAGCCGAACAGGCCCCGCTGACGGATGGCGCGCCGCCGGGCTGCACATTGGCCCAGGTCCAGCGCCACCTGCTAAGCGCCGCGCCGCCCGTGCTGCAGGACGACAGCCTGACCGTCTGGGGTCTGCGCGACCTTGTCGAAGAGACCGAAGCCTGCGCCGCCATAGTGCAGAAGCTGATCTTCCAAGGCACACGCCCGCAGGACATCGCTTTGCTGCTCCCCGAGGATTCCGCTTATCACCGCCATCTCGCCCGCGCCTTTTCCCGCACCGGCGTGCCGCTGTCGGGCCTGCCGCAACCCGCGCCGGAACGGGATCTGGCGGGCGAGGCGCTGACGCATCTGCTCTCGGCGCTGCAAACCCCGGCGCCGGCGATGGCCATGGCCAGCCTCTATGCGCTGCCCGGCATGCCCTGGCCGGCCGAAACCGGCACCGCCCTGGCCCGCGAGGCGCTGGACGGGCGCGCGCAACCCCGCTGGGCCGCTGCCGCCGAGGGGCCGCTGGCCGAGATCACCGGGCTGATCGCCCGTCCACGCCCCACCGATGGCGAGGAATTGCGCCGTCGGCTCGACCGCTTTGCCGCGCTGCTGCCGGACAGCGAGCTGCGCCAGGGCCTGCAAACGCGGCTGAACCTGCTGCGTCCTTTCCTCCGCAGCGCCACGGCGCCCGACTGGGCGCTGCTGACTGCGCTGGCCGCTCCGCGCCCGCCCGAACCGCCCGCGCCCCTGCGGATCATCGAGGGCGTCAGTGTCATCCGCGAGGGCGAGCCGCCCTGGCGCCCCGCCCGTATCCTGATGGTGCTGGGCGTCAGCGACGGCCGCTATCCGCGCCCACCCGCCAATTCCGCGATGTTCATGGATTCGGAACGCGAGGTTATTGCCCGGGCTACCGGCTTGCGGCTGGAGGGACGCTCGGAGCGGCTGGCGCGCGATCTCGCGCTGTTCCGGCGCCAGATCGCCTTGCCCTCGCAGCGGCTGGTGCTGTTCTGCCCGCGGCAGGGGCTGGACGGGTCGGCACTGATGCCCGGCCCGGCGCTGGCGCTGATCGCGCGCTGCATCGCCGATCCCGCCGCCCCCGGCCAGCCGGTCACCGAGCCCGAGAGCCTGATCCGCTACCTGCGCCACGACCCCGCCGTTCATCACCTCTGCGCCACCGAGGCGGCGGCACCGGCAACGCTCCTGCCCACCCTGCCGGCCGAGGGGATGGTGCAGTTGGGCAGCGACCTGCTGATGCTGCGCCAAACCGAGGACGGGACTGCCGCACCGCAATCGCCCAGCCGGCTGGAAACGCTGCTGGTCAGCCCGCTGGCCTGGCTTCTGGAGCAGGCCGGCGCCGGGCCGGTGGAGTGGCTGCCACAGGAATGGGACATCATGACCGCCGGCACGCTGGCCCATGATGTGCTGGAACACCTGTTCCGTCCCGGCGAGCCCATGCCATCCGACAGCGAGATCGCCGAGCGCACTCCCGCCATCATCGCCGAGGCCATCCGTCGCAAGGCGCCCTTTGCCCAAGGCGCGCTTTGGGCGGTCGAGCGGGACAGCCTGACGCGCGAAGCGATCCTTGCCGCCTGCAACTGGGCCGCCGCGCTGCGCGCCATGCAGGCCGAGGTCGTCGCCAACGAGGTCGGCCTGCGCGGCGAATGGCACGGCATCGCGCTGCGCGGCTTCGCCGACAGCGTGCTGCGTCTGCCGGGCGGCGACCTGCTGATCGTCGATCACAAGAAATCCCGCACCGGCCAGCGGCAGGACCGCATGCAAGCCGGCTGGGATTTGCAGACCGAGCTTTATCGCGCCATGCTGCGCAATCCCGCACCGCGGCCTCCGGACGCGCCGCCCGGCCCCTTTGCCGGCGCGAACGGCCGTATCGGCGTCGCCTATCACCTGCTCAACGATTCCGGCATCCTGTGCCACGGCATCGAGATCGCGGCCGAGGGCGTGACCCCGATCACCGCCGACATTTCGGTCAACGCGCTGGAGATGCTCAAGGAGCGGCTGGCTGACGTAGGGGCCGGGCGCATTCGGCTGAACAGCGACGAGGACGCCGATTTCTTCAGCAAGACCTGCAAATTCACCCCCTATGCGCTGGATGCGAGCCCGCTGATCGCGGCCTTCACCATCGGAATCGGCGACCCCGTTGACGAGGACGAGGAATGAACCAGAGCCTGGAGATCCTTCCTGCCGGCGCCGGCTCGGGCAAGACCTATCGCATCAAGAACGACCTTGCCGACTGGGTCGAACGGGGGCTGGTGCGTCCCGAACGCATCCTGGCTGTGACCTTCACCGAGGCGGCGGCCGGCGAATTGCGCGACCGCATCCGCTTCACCCTGATGGCCGCCGGCAAGGTCGAGGCCGCCATGGCGGTCGAGCGCGCCTATGTCTCGACCATCCACGGGCTGGGGCTGCGGCTGCTGGGCGAACACGCCTTTGCCGCCGGCAGCTCGGTCAGTCCGCGCCACCTGTCGGACCCGGAGCGCGACGTGATGATCCGGCAATGCATCGCGCGCTGCCGGGTGCTGGATCAGGTCCGTGGCGACCTGCCGCGCTTTGGCTACCGTTTCGACTTCAACAGCAAGACCTCGGCCGAGGATGCGTTCCGCGCCCGGCTGTTCGGCGTGATCGACCTGCTGCGCAGCCTGGGCGACCGGGGCACGTCCCCAGGCTTTGCCGATGAGCTGGCCCGTGCGACCCGCAGCCTTTACGGCAAGGTGGACCGCGACGGCGCCCCGCTTGGGACCAAGCTGCGCGACGCGGTGCAGGCGATGCTGCGCGCCTTCCCCTCGGGCTGCACCGATCTGGATTTCAACGCCTCGGCTACCAAGGACTTCGCCCGCGACCTGCGGAACCTGCGCCGTGCGCTGAACTCGGATGCGCTGGCATGGGACTGGCCGTTGTGGCAGCAGCTGCGCGGATTGCGGCAATCCAAACGCGGTGCCGCGACGCCCGCAGGCTATGACAGCGCCGCCCAGGTGGTGATGGATGCCGCCGAGGGCCTGCTGCGCCATCCTGGCCCGCTGGCCGATATCTGCGACCATGCCTCGGCCCTGATCCGGGGAGCACAGGAGATCATGGCCGAATTCGCGGCGGCCAAGCGCGCGGCGGGGGTGATCGACTTTGCCGACATGATCGTCGATGCCGAACGCTTGCTGCGCACGCGCCCCGAGGTGCTGGATGCCGTGCTGGCCGAAATCGACTGCGTGATCGTGGACGAGTTCCAGGACACCAATCCGGTGCAATTCGCACTGCTTTGGCGGCTGGCACAGCGCGCGCCCCGGGTCGCGCTGGTCGGCGACATCAAGCAGTCTATCATGGGCTTCCAGGGCGCCGACCCCCGGCTGACCGAGGCGCTGGTCGATCAGCACCCGGACCGGGTCGAGGCGCTGGACCGCAACTGGCGCAGCGACCCCCGCATCATGGGTTTCGTCAACGCGCTTGGCCGCAAGGCTTTCGGGCCGGGCTATACCGCCTTGACCCCGCAACGCAGCGAAACCGGCCAGACCCCGGCTGTCGAGGTTCTGCGCCTGCAAAGCGGTCCGAAGGCGCGCGGCGGCAAGGCCAAGCCCTGGCAGCATGTCGCAACCCATATCCGCGACGTGCTGGCCGAGGGGGCGCAGATCGTCGACCGTCACTCCGGGCAGGTGCGGGCGATGCGGCCGGCCGATGTGGCGGTGCTCTGCCGCTCGCATGCGCAGGCGGCGCGCCACGCGACAGCCCTGCGGCAGCTGGGTGTGCCGGTGCGGATCGCCGAGGGTGGCTGGCTGCAATCGGCGGTGGTGCAGGCGGCGCTGAATGCGACTTGTTTCGCCTTCGATCCGGGCGATCTGCATTCCGGGCTGGCGCTGCTGACGCTGGGCCCGCCGGCGCAGCCGCTGGAACAGGCGCTGAGGCTGCTGCTGGCCGGCGAACTGGCGCGGCATCCGCTGCTGGCGGCCCTGGCGGCTTTGCGCGATCTGGCGCGCGCCGCGCCGCTGGATCTGGTCATAGATCGGGTGATCCAGACCGCCGCCCTGCGCGATTGGGCCGAGGGCCAACCGGAGCCCGCCCAGTCCCGCGCCGACCTGTTGCGGCTTGAATCCGAGGTCTCGGCGTTTCTCGACGCGCATCGCGACATGAAGGTTGCGGCAGGGTTTCATGGCGAAACGGCGCCGGTGTTCCGCGGCTGGCTGACGCAGGAATCCGGCAGCCGCGACTTCGACCGCCATCCCGATCCCGGGCCCGGGGCTGAAGGGGTCGAGATCGTCACCTGGCACGCTTCGAAAGGGCGAGAGTGGAACTGGACCATCGTCACCGGGCTGGACGGCGACATCCGCAACCGGCCCGGCACCATGCGCGCGGCCTTTCCCGATTTCGACGACCTGGCCGAGGTGCTGACCCGCGCCGGGCTGCACCTACTGCCCGAGACTCCGGTGCCAGAAAAGCAGAAGGCGATGATCGAGGCCGACCGCGACAGCTTCGAAAAGGACGCGCACCGGCTGATCTATGTCGCTACCACCCGCGCCCGCGACCGGCTGACGCTGGCCTGGCCGGAATATGTCTTTGCCAAGCTGGACGGCTCCGAGCCCCCGGCCACCTACGCCGCGCTAGTCCAGCGCGATGCCGGGATGGCGATGACCGCCACCTCGCTGACCCTGGGCGACGAAACACTGCCCGCACATGTGGTCCTATGCCCCGACACGGCGCTCGACGGGTTTGGAGCAATCACTCTTGGCGACTGGCCGGGCTGGTGGCGTTGGGGCACGCCAGCCGCAGCGCCGGTCATGACAGGGCGGGCATGGCGGCAGTTGCCCTCGGCGCTGATCACGGCCGCCGCGCCTCATGCTCCCTTGCGCCACGTCACCGGCCTGCCGCGTGTGGCGGTTGGCAGCGGTTTCGCCAGCGCAGCGGATCGCGGCACGGCGCTGCATCTAGCGATGCGCGCCGCTCTGGTCGCGCCGGGCAATCAGGATGCCGTCGCTGCCGCCACTGGGCTGACGCCGGACGAGGTCGCCGCCGTGACCGCCCAGGCCGAGGCGCTGCGCGACTGGCTGCACGGCCTGGGCTTCGATCGGCTGCACACCGAATTGCCGCTGCATCTGCGTGATGATGCAGGCGCCGGCATGAATGGCACCGTCGACCTGCTGGCCGTAGGTCCGGCGGCTCGAATGATCGTGGATTACAAGAGCGGCCCTGCTCCAGACCCAAATGCCCGCTTTGCGCTCTATTGGCCACAGCTTGCCGCTTATGCTGAGGCAAGCCACGCGGACCAGGTCGCGATTCTATGGGTCGAGACGGGCACGATCACCCTTGCCTCAGCGGCCTGACCGCATCAGATTGCCTCGATCTCGAGGGTTGCACCGCCGACATGCAATTCGACGATGCGGCCGGCGGGCATCCACATGAAACTCAGCGAGATGTCGTTGACCGGCCCCTCGCCCGCATCGCGCTGGCTGCCAGCAACACGGGCGATATGGGCACGAATCTGCTCCCATTGCGCATCGCTCAGTTCGACAAAGCTTCTGTCCATGATCGCTCCCTAGCTGTCGTCCAGCGCGGCCCCGGCCGCAGCCAGCATGTCCTCGTAACGCTCGCGCAGCGCCTTGGGGGCAACCACCCGCACCGTATCGCCCCAGCGGAACAGGTGCCAGCACATCTCGTCCAGCCCGCAGGCAGTGAAACGCACCGTCACACTGCCGTCAGCCTCGTCCGTCAGCCGCTGATCGGGATGAAAGCGGAACTGCCGCACCTCGGCCGCGACATGCGAGGCAAAGCGCCATTCGATCTGATGCGGCTCGTCGCGCCAGGTGCCGAAAGAGCGCGCCAGCCAGCGCGACAGATCGAACCCCTCGGGCCGTTCGTAGGCCTCCGAAAGCACGCGCACCCCGCGCAGCCGCGCGAGCCGGAACAGTTGCACCTGCTGGCGATAGTCGCTGAAGCCGACCAGATATTGCCGCCCTTCGCCCAGCAGGAAGGCGATCGGGCCGACCCGGTTGCGCCAGGACATCCTGCCGGAATCGGCGGTTTGCAGGTCCAGCTCGACCCAGCAGCCGCCCAGGATCGCCTCGCGCAACCGACCGACGACCTCGGCGTCCAGAGCCTCGCGCGGTCCGGGGCGGTGGACGACACCATCCGCTTCCAAGAGCGCCTCGAGGTCGATCTCGAAGCTTGGCCGCGCCCTACGTTCCAGCGCCGCACGCAGCCGGTCGGACAGCGTCGAGAGGCAATCGGCTGTCCCGGCATCGCCGCTGGCTCGCAACACCGCGACCGCCCGGTTCAGCGCCGCCAGATCCTCCAGCGTCGGGGCCAGACTGCGGTTCAGCACCGGTGCCTCGAGCCGCCAGCGTTTCGAGGCGCCTTCGCGGACCTCTTCCAGCTGCGGCAGCGCGCGCAGCAGAACGTCGCGCATCCGTTCGGCCGCGCGGCGCTGGATGCCCGCGACCTCCTCGATATCGGCGATGCCGATACCGTCGCTGCGCCCTTCCAGCATGATCAAAAGGCGCAGCAGGCTTTCGTATTGGGCGTAGCGGGCATCAGTCATGCCCGCAGGTTTCGCCCGCGGCAAGCCATTGTCAATGCGTGACAAAGCCGATCTGCCGCATCGGCTCGCCCCGCGCGGCCAGTTCGCGGCGCAACTCGCGCAACAGACCCTCGGGCGAGGGATCCTCCAGCCAGTCCCGCCGGCCGGCCACGCAGGCGAAATCGCCCGGCACCAGCCCTTGCAGATGGTCAAGCCCGGCCGGCGCATCAAGCGCGAAGAACTGCCCGAAAGCCCGCCGCGCCTGCGCCGCGTCTAGCGGGCCGAACTGGATCTTCAGGCTGAAACGGCGCAGGCTGGCCGGATCCAGCCGCTCGACCAGGTTGGTGGTGCAGGCAACGGGCAGCGGGTGGCTCTCCATCCAGGTCAGCATCTCATTGACCTGGCTGATTTCCCAGGAATGCCGCGCCCCCGTCCGGTCGCCCAGCAGCGAATCCGCCTCGTCGAAGATCAGGAAGCTGCGGGTGTCGCGCGCCTCGGCAAAGGCGGCGGCGATGTTCTGCTCGGAGCCGCCGACCCACATCGACAGCAGATCCGAGGCCCGCTTCTCGATCATCTCCAGCCCCATCTCGGCCGCGAGATGCCGCGCAAAGGCCGATTTCCCGGTTCCCGGCAGGCCCGAGAGGCACAGCGACACCCGCCGGTCGCTGCCGCGCAGCCGCCGGGTCAGCGCCGCGAGGTCGACATCGGCCGCGCTCAGCGCCGCGTCGAAATCGCCGCCCCCGGCCAGCGCGGCGCTGCGCAGCGCTGTGGCCAGCACCGCCGGGGCGACCGGGTTCTGCCGCGCCAGCCGGTCCAACTGCCCGGCCGGCAGGTCGAGCCCCTGCCCCGCCGCCAATCGCGCCATCACCCGGCTACGGACCGGGGCGGCAGGCGGTCGCATCTCGATGGAATAGCCGATGCGCCGCCGGATCGAGGCCGGGATGCCGCTGATGTCATTGGTCGTCCACAGGATCGGCACCGGATTTTCCTCGAACAGGACGTTCTGATGCACCTTCGAGCCCTCGCTGCGCGAGAACGGATTGTAGGCGGGCATCAGATCCTCGATCTCGTCGAACAGGATCAGCGTGTCGCCGGCGTCGCGGAACAGGGTCTGCGCCAGCCGCAAGTGGTTCAGGCGCTCGCGGCGCGAGGGTTCGTCACCATCCTCGTCCTCGGTCAGGACCATACGCAGCGCGGCCCCCAGCTCAGCGGCAAGCAGGTGGCAAAGCTGGGTCTTGCCGGTGCCGGGCGGGCCATAGAGCAGGATGTTCACCCCCTTGGCCCGCCCGGCCAGCGCCCCGCGCAGGATGTCGCGGGCAAAGTCGCGCGCGGACGCGATGTGGTCGAAATCGGACCAACAGGTATCGGGCGCGCGGCCGGTCGGCACCAGCAGGTCGACCATGTCGCCTTCGGCGCTGACGACGCGGCGGAGCAGGTTGCTGATCTCGAAACCAAGCCGGCGATTCCCGCCCAGGAAATCCGGCTCAAGGTCCAGAAGCCCGGAGCGGAACAGGCGCGATCGTGGACCCAGCGCAGCGCGGATCGCCTGCCGCTCCAACCCGCCCATCAGCGCCAGCGCCCTATCGCGCGGCCATTCCAGCTCATCCACCATCAGTTCGGCCAAGCCCTGCGACTGGCTGGATTGTGCCAGCCGGACGCCAAGCTCCAGCAGGCTGGTCTCGGTTTCGTCCAGCCCGGCGCGGCGGGCAAAAGCGCGCAGCCGGGCAACGAAGGGCGCAGGTGCGTCAGGCTTGCGCCGGGCCATGACCCGGGCCTTGCGGCACAACTTGCGCCATGCGGCGGCTGTCGGCGGCTCGGACTTTTCGGTCTCGAAAGGCCAGGCGATGTCATCCTCACGGTTCAGAAAACGCGACACTTCACGCGCCATGCGGGACGTGGCCGCAGTGCCGGCGATCAGCCGGTCGAGCGCGGGCCAGAACAGGTCGGGATAGTTGATCTCGTGCATGGTCACCTCTTGCAATGAGGCAATGTATAAGGTGGCTATGCGTCGGATCAGGACGGGTCTGGTGGGGTGCAGGGATGGGGAATAAGATTCCGCCGGTTTTGTGGGCACGAAGACACGGTCACTGGAAATTGCAGATAGTGGCCGGAAGTTCAGACGCGAGTTCAAAACAGGGCCCGCCATGCTGGTGACCAAGCGGGGGCCTCGCGGTAGGACAGCCCCTAGCACGAGAACTTTGATCCCCGACGAGATGACGTTGCCCAGCACGCGCTCGGCCATGAAGGCGGTCTTGCCGAATAGGCCGAACGGTATCAGCACGAAGCCCGGCATCCAGGTGGCCTACTGCCTCCTGAAGCTCCGTCGCGCCCGTTCGTCAACCGCCCGCTGTTCGCGCATCTTTCTCGCTGCAAGCCGCGACTTGGCAGCAGTTGCTCTTTCGGGATAGTCTATGGCGAAGATCATCTTCAGGACCGGTGCCGAGCTTAGCACCTCTTCTTGCCACCCGAAGATGGACGGAAGATCCAGGCGAACCGCCACTGATTGCGTTTTTGCCTTGAGTTTCCCCTTCTCATCAAAGTGAGCTTGAATCAGCTTGCCCTCTTCCACATAGCGGCTGATATTTTTCTGGCTATCTCCGCGTCGAAGAATTCATCCAAATCAAGTACGTCCGACGCATCTACGCCATCCAGCTCGGCAGCGATATTAACCGCTGAAACATGTTGTCTCTGATGCAGCCACGTCGATATCTCGAACGGATCCTCTTCAAGTAGGGCGCGATACATTCGACCCGCCAGAGGATCGCGCTTGAAAAGGAGGAACTCCCGGTAGTAGGTCGCGAAGCATGAACCTTGCAGGTCGGCACCGTCGACAACACCGGGATGAACTACTGGACCTTCTCGCCCAACGTGTCCTACACCTATTTCGATCCTGCCCGGGGCCTGGATTTCTCGGTCAATGCCGGGATCGACTTCAACACCGAGAACCCAGACACCGATTACCACAGCGGCACGATGACCCATTTAGACGCCTTGGTGATCAAGCACTTCAATGAGCGCTTCTCCGCAGGCATTTTCGGGTCTGTCCTTTATCAGCTCGAGGACGACGAAGGCGGCCTTGCCGATCGTCTCGACGGCTTCAAGGGCCGGTCCTATGCCATCGGCCCCATCATCACCTACGAGGCCGGGCCCAAGGAACGGCCCATCAATATCGCGCTGAGCTGGGCGCCCGAGTTCGGGGTCAAGAACCGCCCCAAAGGCAATGCCGTCTATCTGTCGGTTTCGGGTTCGTTCTGAGCGCAGAGCACGCGATGGATCAGCAAGGCTCGACGAAAGCACTCAAGGGAAAAGGAAGATGAGAGCTGCATTGTTCGCCCTCTTCGGGTTTCTTTGTATCGGCACGGCGCAGGCCCAGGATGGTTCGCCTGCGGACCTGCAATCCGAGGTGATCCACCGCCGCGCCGCCGAGGCCGTCATCTGGGGCATGCCGGCCGTCAACTTCGACCTGATGTTCCAGGCCATGCTCAAGGCGGGCGGCAAGGCAAATGGAACAACATGGCCAGCGACGACAGTTGCGTCACCAACGGAAAAGTCCGGCTGGCCGCAACCGGCGCCCCGCCCTGCCCATCGAAAGTGATTCCCGCGGAATCTGGCGCTTCAAGTTTCCTGGCTCTGATTCACGACTCACCCTCTCCCCTTAGCAAGTCTCCTCGGTGGGCCCACAAACTGCGTTTGCGCTCAGCACCGAATCCTTGCGAGGGAGATGCTCTCCCTTCGAACCCTCTGATCCGCACCATGGCGCGGAAAGTTTGGTCCCGGGGTGAACCCGGACGCTGC
>RRZU010962863.1_pt1 | contig 56666 bp, 52 predicted proteins | sample 2165561 | NCBI WGS metagenome assembly RRZU01 (sample SAMN10456909, study PRJNA506462) | wastewater metagenome | isolation source: wastewater sludge | place: USA: Moscow, Idaho
GAAAGCATTGATGAATAAAGTATATCACACCAATGCAAAAATTAGAAAATCTTTTGGAGAAAAATCTTGTTTGTTTATAATATTTTCAAGACCGTAGTGATTTTATGAAAATTTACTACACAACCTGCTTAATTTGTACATCTGATTTATTTTTAAAATACATTACAAATCTATTTCATTCTCATCTGAAAAAATAATTAAATCAGTCTAAAAATACTCAAGAATTCAAAGCTAAAGTAGAAATATCATTTTTTATTTCTCAAATAATTGAATTATCTAAATCTTTTTCAAAATAATATAGTGTAATATGTGGAGAAAGTGGATTTTGAAATGTAGAATATTTTCAATATTATTTTCTTTTAAATACTCATAAACTCATACAAAAATATTAGAGAAATATTTAGGATTTAGTTCAAGTCATATAAAATGTGAAGTTGTTTGCATAAAGTATTATAATTTAAGAAATAAACTCCCTCATAATTTCTTCATATCAAAAAGCAATATCTAGATTTTTAGTTTCATCAAAACTAAACCATTTAGCATCAAATTCTCAAATATTTCATTTAACTTTTCAAATAAACAAATGACTTATATTATAAGAATTATTAGATAAATATTCAGTAAAATTATATTTATTTTCAATTTCAAAATCATATCAAGTTTCTTCTTTTACTTCCCTTTTTACACAATCTGTTAATGTTTCATTCTCTTCTAATTTTCATCAAGGAAAACTCCAACAATTTGGAAATACTTTTTTATCATCTCATCTTTTTACAAGCAATATTTTATTATCTTGTGCAATAATTGCTCAGGCTGTTATTATTTGTTTCATAAGTTTTTATTTTCCATATAATTTTAATAATTGTTTATCAAAAGTAATTAATTCTGCTGAGTATTTTCTTGATAAAAGTAATAAAGACAAATCAGTAAAAGAAATTTTATCTTTATAAGATAAGTAAAAATTTATCTCATCCAAACAATCATTATTAACAAACTCAATATTTTGAGTTTCAAGTAAAAAATTCAAAAAATCATCAGCTTTATTTTTTCAAAAACGATAAGAAAAAATAGAACTAACTTCTTGTACAACACAATATGGAACAATAATTTTTGCATTTCAAATACTTTCTAAAATCATTATTGATTCATTATGTAGTGAATCTCACTCGTAAAAAGCTCAAACAAAAACATTACTATCAAGTATAAATATTTTATTTTCCATATAATAATTCATCAATATTAGAAGATAAATTTTCTTTATTTCATTCTGATTTAATCATATATTTAGACAAATTTTCTTTTAGTGACTTCTTAGTTTTTTTAGTATTAAAATCAACTTTTAAAATATTAATACTATATCTATTTATTATATTATTTTGATTTAATATTTGCATATTTTGTTTATTAACAAATAATAGCTAAATTATATAAAATACATAAAAAAATGCAAGAGTTTCCTCCTACATCTTTTCAGGTAATCTAATAGCCAAAATCTCAAAAGCATCAAATAGAGTTTCTTGGAATTTTAGTATTAATTTTAATCTTAACTTCTTTTTTTCTTCATCAGTTTCTGATAAAATAGAAACATTGTTATAAAAACTTGAAAATGCTTTAGTTAAATTATAAACATAACCTACTAGTATATGAGGTAATATTTTATCAAAAGTTTCAAGTAAAACTTCTCCGTAGTCCTCAAGCATTTTAAATAAATATACTTCATCATCAGTTTCAAAAAAAGCTGTAGTTTTAGCATTTTTAATTTCTTCTACAGATAATCAAGAATTTTTTAATAAACTTTTAGTTCTTACATAATTATAACTTACATAAGGCCCAGAATTTCATTCAAAAGTCATAAATTCATCCCAATCAAAAATCATATCAGTAGTTCTTGATTTTGAAAGATAACCATATTTTATAGCTCAAATTCAAACAATTTCAGCAATTTCATTTAATTCAGTTTCTTCTAAATCTTGTCTTTTTTCTAAGATAATTTTTTTAGCTCTATCTCTTGCTTCATTTAAAAGTGTATCAAGTTTGATAATATTTCATTTTCTAGAACTCATTGCTCAGTCTTTTAAACTAATAAATCAGTTATAAGCATGAAATAATTCACATTCTTTATTTTCCCCTTCCATTAGGCTTAAGGGAAGGGCTAGGGATGGGTTAATTCTACCTAACCATCAAGCCAATTTTGATACTTCAAATACTTGTTGTAAATGAAGTTGTTGTCTTACATCAACATGATAAATAATTCTTTTTGGAGACCAATTTTGCATTCTATATTTTACACAAGCAAGGTCTGAAGCCAAATAACCATGAGTTCAATTATTTTTTTGTAAAATACAACTTGGAATTTTTGTAGATTCTGGAAATACTACTCAAACTGAACCATCTTCATTTTTTGTAGCAATTCATTTTTCAACAAGTTCTTTTACAACATCTGCCATAGAATATTCTAAATCTGGATATTCTTCCATTTTAGGCAAATGAAGTCATTCATAAAAGCTTTCTCAGATATTGTATTGTGGTTTGATTGACAATCTTCAAAGTAAAATATTCATTGCATTTATACTTTCTTTTGTGAAAAGTGACCATAATTTTATAGAATCAGTATTTCATTCTGAAAGTATTTTAAATTCATTTCTACATTCTTCTTCAAGTTCTGGTTTTACTTCAATTTCAGCAGTAATTTTTACATATAATTCAAGTAAATAATCAACAGCATTTACTTTTAATCTTGATTCTTCTCCCCAATATTTAAAAGCAGTAATTAATTTTCAAAAAATTATTCACCAATCTCAAATATGAGTATCACTTATTACATCAAAACCTAATTTTTTAGCTAAATTAATAGTTACTTGTCATTGGCTTGAAGGGCAAACATGTCAAATATGCATTGGTTTTCAAACATTTATTCAAGTGTAATCAACTACTAATTTTTCTCATTTTCAAATATTTAAATCTTTTTCTATATAATTATTAAAAATTTTAGAATAAAAATCATAAGATAATTTAATATTTAAATAAGGTCCAGCAGGTTCTGCTTTTGAAATCAAAGTATTTTCCACTAATTTTTGAGCTAATTCTTGTGCTGTTATAGCTGGATTTTTCTTAGTTTCTTTAGATAACACAAAACATCAAAAAGCAAAATCTCACAAATCTTTTTTTGGAGGATTTTCTAAATTTATTGTTTCAAGTTCTATATTATAAAGCTCTTTTATAGCATTTTTTAGTATAAATGATAACTCATTTTTTATTTTATTCATTTTATTGTAGTTAAAATATATTTTGCAATATTATATGTATTTTTAGAGATAATTCAAAGTTTTTTTGATTTTAATGGAAATAATTTAGTAAAAAAGGAATGATATTATCATTCCTTAAAAGTATTTTTTTAAACAATTATTTCAGGATACACAGGTTTTACAACAATAGTATGTTCAAATTGAGCTCAAATACTTCCATCAGCAACATATATTTCAAATCATTTACTATCAACTATTTTTCCTGATGAAAATCAAACAATTGGTTCAATAGCAAGCAACATATTTTCTTTTAAAACTACTCCATTTCCAGGTATTCAAAAATTTGGAATATATGGTTTTTCATGTAGAGTATACCCTACTCAGTGCCCTGTTAAATCTTTTATTACATAAAAACCATTTGACTCAATATGAGTTTGAATAGCATGACCAATATCTCAAATTTTGTTTCAAGGAACAGCTTTTTTTATTCATTTATAAAGTGCTTCTTCAGCTACTTTTAAAAATTTAACTACTTTTTCATCATGAGGTCAGTCTCAAACTATCATTGTAAAAGCAGCATCAGTATTTACTCAAATTACTTTATCTTTTACTCAAAAGTCAAATTTTACTACATCTCAAGCTTCAAAAACCATTCTTTTTGATGGAACTCAGTGTACTACACAATCATTTACACTTATACAAATATTTCCAGGAAATCCATAAACTCATTTAAATCCAGGAATAACATTGTATTTTTCACATAACTCTCAGCATAATTTATTTACATCATATCCTGAAACTCATGGTTTTACCATTTTTTTTATTTCTTCAAAAATAATTTTGTGCACTTTTGCATTACTTTTTAAGAAATCTAATTCTTTAGGTGTTACTATCATAATTTATATTGGTTAATAAGAACATTCTCACAATCAAGCTCATTGATCATTACAAACTTTCTCTGAAATCTTAATTGTGGCATTTAATTTTTCTATTGCATTTTTTAAAGCATTATACATTTTTACTTGTTTATCTATCACATCAACTGCAGAATTATCAACATTATTTATTCAAGGAAGTTCTTGAGAATAAACAGTATTCAATCTGATTTCAATATTTTTTTTAATTTCTTCATTATTCATTGAATTATTAATTTGTCATAATGAAACTTCTTTTTCTTTCTTAAATAATTCAGTAATTGAAGTAGAAAAAGTATCAACTTGTGAAGTAAAAGATTTTTTAAAATAAACAAATGAATTATATAAATTTTTTAATACAGGAAATCTTGCTTTTCAACTATTATAATCTTTTAAATTTTTAAGCATTTTAGCCTTAACTTCTGAAGAAACTCACATTTCACTAAGTCATTTTTCTAATACTTCAGCTTCATATCAATCATCATTTAATTTAGCTAAAATTCTCCAATCACTTCAATTTGAAGAATTAAAATCAGCTTTAATATTTTTGATTTTTTTAAGCATCTCTGAAACTCAATTTCATTCACAAGAAGTACAATTATTTATAGTGTTTTCATTATAATTTATTTCAAAAGTTTCATTAAATTTATCATCAGTTAATTGAATTTTATCAATAGATAAAGAACTAAATGACTCTCATTCTAAAATTCTTTTTCTATAATAGTATAATAATTTTTGGTTATTTGTTTGTAATTTTGCCAAAACTTCATATAAATCTCAACTATAACTACAATTATCTATTTTTTTTCAAGAATTATCAATACAAATATTTTCTGACTTTAGAGCAATATCAAAATATCAAGAATTTTGATAAGTTTTAATTAATGTATCAATTTTATCTGATAAAGCTTTGATTAAATCGTGATCTCTCCGAACTTGTTGACAATTAAGATTTCAAACAAGTCACATAGTATAAAACTCAAAATAAGTAAAATATCAACTAGGTGTAACATTTAAGTTAAAAATTTTAGTAAAATTTTTAGAAGTTGATTGTATTTGAGTAGATATTTCACTTGTATCTTTTGGAGTAGTTTTTGATACTTCCAAAGCAATATTTGATAATATATTACTATAATCTTGAATATATTTTGTAATTATTTCAGGAGTTTGTTTTTGTATTTTACAATTTTCACAATTTCATAAAGTTATATCAAAACTTAATAAAAAAATACAAATAAAAAATATTGATTTAAATAATTTCATAATTTTTATTTTAATTAGAAGGTATTTTATCCATAGATTTTACTATAGAATATAATTGATAAGCATACTCCATTAAATATTCAACATATCATTCAACTTCAGTTAAATCAGTGCTTAACACTTTCATATCTTGTTTTTGCATTTCATTATCTACTGATTTATCTAAAGCAATTAATTTAATAGTATTTTGTTCTTTTTTATAATCATATCAAGCTTTTTTTTCTACTAAAACTCTTGTATTTAATTCTTTTGAAGTTTCAGTAATATATTTATTCATTTCAACATCATCTAAAATATCTAAATTATTTTGATATTTATAATCCATTCAATAAGCTTTATAAGACTCTTCAAGCATTTTTATTGCTGAAAATTCTCCATTAACAACTTTTGTAGAATCAGATACCAATAAATTTGGATTAGGTTTATTTGAAACAAAAAGTCAAGCATTAAACATACTTCATAAATCAATATTTTTAAGTGATAATTCAAAATTATTTGTTGTCATTTTTGATTGAGCTAATGAAGTATTAGCTGCTTTTTCTAAATGAGTATTTGATTTTTTAAACAAAGTATCAATTGCTGGAAATTTCATAGTAAAACCTCAAAATAATTCTTGAGTTGCTTTTTGAGCTTCAAATGTTATACAAAAATATTCATTACAAGGCCAAATTGAATTATCAGTAGTTTTTTTATATCAATCTCAAACTACACCACTTCAAGAAGATGAATCTCAACTAGAAACATTAGTATTTCAAGAATTTGTAATAACTGTTCCAGAAGAAGAATTTGTAGGATTTAAAATCATATCAATAATATTTCAATCCAATCAAGATTGAGTATTATCAACACATAATTGATTATTTAAATTTAATGCTCAAGAATTATTTATATTAATACTTTGAACTTGGGAAACTGCATTATTTAAAGATTCTTCTTCCGTTGGAGTATTTTTTAATTTTTGGGCAATGTCACTTGTTTTTATTCAAGAAGCTAATAATTCTAATCATTTTTCAAAATCAATGTTTACTCAATTATATGGCAAATACTCACCCCTTTCAAAAATTATTTTATCAATTTCTTTCATATCTTGAATTATATCAAAGGGAGAATTTAGAGTATCTCAATCAGAATATAATCAGATTTTTCAAATAGAATTTATTTGTTTAATAGTATTATCAGCTTGCTTTGTTTTTTCAACATTATATTTTTGAATTAAATCAACATAGTATTGAAACTCCGTTTTTAAAGTTAAACAATCTTGAGATAAATAGTTTTTTAAAATATCCATTTGTCCTGGTTTACCTGAAATAATTGTATTAAAATCATCAATTGTCATTTCTTTAGTAAAACAAGCAGGTAATGACTTATTATTATATGTTATCCAATTATTTAACAGAGTTGATAAATTTGCTTTTGTATCTCAAGAAAGCAAAGTAACTTTTTGGTACTTTGCTTTTAATTCATCTTGTTTATCATAAATATCACTGTAAAAATCACTAGTTTTATCAATAGTATATCATCATGCAGAAACTATATTTGGTAACAATAATAATACTCAAATTAATAAATATTTTGTTTTAGACATAATTTTTTAGATTAAAATTAATTTTTGTTTTTGTACATCTAAAGTTATTGTATCACATTTTTTATTATAAATCAAATCTGTAGCAATTAAATTTTCTACTTCATCAACTATATATCTTGAAACTTCTCTAGCTCAAAATTCAGGATTAAATGCTTTTTGTGTGACAAAATTTATAACTTTTTGTGAATATTCTAATTTAATATTTTTATTCTCAATTAATCTTGTAGCTAATTCATCAAGTTTTAATTTAACTATTTTTTTGATAGATTTATCATCTAAAGCTTTAAAAACTATAATATTTCAAATACGATTAATAAATTCTTTAGAAAAATAATTATCTAAATTTGAAATTACTCAAGATTTTATTTTTTCAAAATCTTTTATTGCATCATTTTTTTCTTTTTCTTCAAAATCAAATCAAATTTTTCAAGCTTGTGCATTAAATTCTTCTTGCCCAATATTTGAAGTCATAATAATTATAGTATTTTTAAAGTTAATTTTTCTTCATTTATTATCAGTAACTTCTCATTCATCAAGAATTTGTAATAATAAATTATAAACTTCAAAATCTCATTTTTCTATTTCATCAAAAAGTACAATTGAATATGGTTTTTTTCTTACTTTTTTAGTTAAAATTCATCATTCTTCATATCAAACATAACCTGCATTTGCTCAAATTAATTTTGAAACTCAAGTTTTATCTGAATATTCAGACATATCAATTTTTATTAAACAATCTTCATCAAGATAAAATTCTCTAGCTAAAGATTTTACAAGTTCAGTTTTTCAAACTCAAGTTGGTCCTAAAAATAAGAAACTTCAAATTGGTTTATTTGGGTCAGAAATTCAAGCTTTTGCTCTTAAAATAGAATTTGTAATTGATTTAATTGCATCTTCTTGACCAATAATTTTAGTATTTAATTTTTTTTCTAAATTTTTAAGTCTATCAAGTTCTCCAGTTGATAAATCAGTAGCAGGAATACCTGTAGTTAAACTTAAAATCTTTTGAATATCAAGAGATGTAATATTTAATCTTTTTTCTTTTGGGATAGAAAATTTCTTTTTTTGTTTTTGAATTTCTTCTTCAGCTTTTTTTAATTTATCTTTAAAAGTTGATGCTTTTTTATATTGTTGAGACATAACAAGTTCATCTATTTTTTTAGTTAATTCAACTACTTTTTCTTTTAATTCTTTGATTTTTTCTTCATCTCAAGAATAAGTCATACTTTTTAGAGAACAAGCTTCATCTATCAAATCAATAGCTTTATCTGGTAAAAATCTATCAGTCATATATCTATTTGACAGTTCAACTGCAGCAGTTACAGCATCAGGAGTAATATTTAAATTATGATATTCTTCAAATATTTCTTTCAAACCTCAAATAATTTTGATAGCATCATCTCTTGAAGGTTCTCAAACAACTATTTTTTGAAATCTTCTCTCTAAAGCTGGGTCTTTTTCAATATATTTTTCATATTCATTTAATGTTGTAGCTCAAATAACTCTAATTTTTCATCTTCACATTGCTGGTTTTAAAATATTTGAAGCATCAAGAGTTCATTCTGCTCATCCTGCTCAAATAATTGTATGAATTTCATCAATAAATAAAATGATTTCATTTTCAACTTTTGAAGCTTCTTCAATAATTTGTTTAATTCTTGATTCAAATTCTCATCTATATTTAGTTCAAGCTACAAGTGAAGACATATCAAGAGATAAAATTTTCTTTTCTTTCATAGAAAATGGTACTCAACCTTTTGCTATAAGCATTGCCAAAGCTTCAACTATTGCTGTTTTTCAAACTCATGGTTCTCAAACTAAAACAGGATTATTTTTTGTTTTTCTATTTAATATAGATAAAAGTCTTTGAATTTCTTCATCTCTTCAAATTACTTTATCAAGTTTTTTCTCATAAGCCATTTTAGTTAAATCAGTTGAAAAAAAGTCTAGAGCTGGAGTTTTTGAATCTACTTTTGATTTTTGTTTTTGATTTACATCAAAAGGAGTTGCTCTTTCTTCTCAATTTCATCAAATATTATTAAATAAATTTTGAGTAATAGCAGAAAATATTTTTTCCATAGGTTCATCTTCTTCCATAACAGAAACTCAGTCAAAAGTTCAAGTTTTGTTTAGATCTTCAATATCTCATTTAAATTTCATAGGATCAACACCAATATAATCAAGCATTGAATAAAACCAAGTTTTATTTTCAAGTAAAGCCAAAATAAAATCTTCTAAAGATGCAATTGGTTTTTGAAAACCTGCAGCAATTTTAATACTTAAAACAATAGTGTCTTTTAGATTTTTACTCATTCAAGAATAAACTCATTCTTTTAAAATAGATTTTGGAAATAAATCTTTATTTGAAAATAATTCTAAAACTAAATCATATCAAACTCAATACAAATTAAATAAATCTTTTAGCAAGGCTGTATTTTCTTTTAAAATTTCTAGTAAAACATCTTGTTCTGTTACTTCTTTATATCATAGTTTTTTTGCATTTACTTCAGCATTTATAAGAACTTTTTTATATAAATCAGAAAAATTACTATATATCATATTAAAATATTTTTTATTAAATAAATTTTGCAAACATAATACTTTATTTTTAGATAAAGTAAAGTTTTTTTGAATATAAAAAATAAAAAAAAGTGAACATAAGTTCACTTATAATTTTTTTGTTGGGAATAAAAATATTCGTTCCTTACAAATTTTATTCTTTATCTTTATTAATTTCATTTTTAAAAGATTCATACTTAGCTAGAAGTTTTTGTTTTACTTCTTCAATATAAGTTGGAGCTTTTTTATTTAAATCTTCTATTTCTAAAAGTTTTTCATTGTAAAATTTTTCAAATTTTTCAATTCAATCTTTTCAATATTCTAAAGCTTTTTCTTTATATTCTTTGTAAATATCATCTGCTTTATCTTTGTATTCATCAAAGTTTTTTTCTAGTTTTTCTTTTACTTCTTCAGTTAAATATGTAGAAGTAACTTTATCTACTAAATTTCTATTAACTAAAATAAAATTTCTAAGAAATACATTAAATTGAGGCTCATTTTTTTCTTTAGCTTCAACTAATTCTGATTTAATTTCTTCTTTTGATTTTGAGTTATAAAGCATTGCAGCAGCAATTCAAGCAAAATATGCTCAAGCCATAACGATTAGTGTTTTTTTCTTCATATAAAAATATTTAAAAAATAAATTCATATCTATTTTATAGGCAAAATATAAAAAATCAAATTTAAGTTTGATTTTTTTATACTTATATTTTACAATGCATAAGCTATTTAAATTTTAAACACATTACAATATGCTAATATGATTATTAATACCATTAATTTTTGCTATATTATGAATCTTAACTATAATTATAACTTTATGATTTAATTCATATATTTTCCCATATTTTTGAACAAACATTGAAATGAATTTACTTACATGATTTTTTATTTCAGTTCTACTGATTTTAATTTATTATATTTTTTTCACAAAAAATTTAGAAAGTGATAAATTTAGAGATTTTTTAAATAAAGATATTACAAAATTAAAAAAGAAAAATACAAAAAAGAAGTAAAAACATTTTTACTTCTTTTTTAAAAAACTAATAATCAAACTAATATAAACAAATAATATTGAAAAAATAAAAATTCAAATTAAGTAAATATATCAATATGATAAAATTAATCATAAATATCACGATATTAAATTAAAAATATTTTTACTAGGTAATCAAAAACCAAAACACAAAGATATTAAATGTGGAATAAGTAACAATAAAAATAATGAATATTTTAAAAATACTTTATAAAAATTAGAGTTTTTATTATTAAATAATAATTTTTTAGTCCAAAATTTTACAGGAATAAAAAATACTATTAAAAAATATAAACCTGGAATAATTATTAATTTAAATTTATCAATAAAATCAAAATTAAAAATAGTTAATTTTTTATATTTTGTATGATCTAAATAACAATTATCAATAGTTTCTAAATTATTTGAATATTTTTGTTTTAAACCAAACTGTAAAAAATCATAATGTAATAATGTATCAAAAAATCCTGATTGTCTTGTATAAAATATTTTTCAAGAATCATTTTCATAAGCAATATCTCATTGAAACAAACAATCTCAAGCAAAAACACTTTGAGTACTAAAAAGTAAAATCAAAAATATTAGTATTTTTTTCATAAAAATTAATTAGACACAAATATTTATCCAAAACAAAGTATATAAAATATTTATTTCAAATATTTTATAATTATTGAAAAGGCACATTAAAAGTTTTTATATATTTACTTGATTTAATTGTATTATAAAATTTTTTTTCATCATTTTGAGATACATATAATTCAAGTCAATCAATTTTCATTTGTGAAATATATTCAGCTCATTTTTGAGTTAAATTATCAATAGGTAATATTAAAGTTTTTCAAATCCATTTAGAAATATTATACACATCTTCTTCATCTAAATTAATACTTAAAGTTCAATTAAAATTATTACACATAAATCAAAAAACATCTCATTTGAAGTCTTTAAAATTAATTAAAACTCATTTATTAATTTTTCAAGAATAACAAATATATAATTTTTTAACATTAAATTTTGAAAAATCTATATTTCATAATCAATCATAATCATATAAATATAGAATATCTTGTGTGATTTTTCAATTATTAGACAAATATTTATCATAAGAAAATATTTGAGAAGTAATTTGATTTTGTTTAAAATAATAATCATAAAAAATTTTACTAATTCATAGTATAGCAAACAGCAAAATTAAAAACAAAAGTATTTTTTTCATATATTAATTAGTAAAAAAAGTAAAAAGGAGAAAAATTTTTTCTCCTTAAATAATAAAAATATTACATTATTTAACATAAACAAGTTGAATATAATCTCTATTTATATTATTTGACTTATCCCCATCAATAATTCTTTGATAAAAATCTTTTACAGTCATTGAATGTTCATAATTTTTATACACTGGTGACACATACAAACAATCTCTTATATACAAAATACTATTTTCAACTGTTGTTTTTTCTTCATAACCTACAACCACCATAAAATGCCCTACTAAATTACCAGTATATGTTGAAACAATAGGTGGATAATTAAGATTAACCCCATCTTTCATTTTTTGAAAAAGAAAAGAATAGTTAGGATTTTTATTTACATCTAATTTAGATATATCTTTATTAGATAATCTCCCATCAGATAAGCCATATCCATTATTTTGAGTTAATCTAGCTGCATAATCAAGGTCCATTAAATTTGCAGCCCATAAGCCTTTAACATATGTATTAGTTGCATATCCATTTGGTGAATTTTTTTTAAATGTTTCATGAAGTTGAGAAAGAGTTTTTATATTAGCTTTCCCATTTTTTCTTAAAGAAATATATTCTGCTACCATTTTTAAACTTGCATGCCCACACCAATAATATTTATTAGGATTTTGAACTGAATCAAATTCATAAAAATGAGGAACAGTACCTTCTACAAATTTAGAATTAGAAACAGCTTTATTTAAACTATTAACAGCAGGTCCATTAATTTGTTCAACAACTTTTTCCTTTTGTGAACAACCTAGTAATAAAACAACAAACAATAACAACATAATGTAAACTTTTTTTGTACTCATAATATGAGCCTCCCTTTTTGAATTTGTATTTTTGTTTTTGATATTAAGTATAATCTAGAATTTTTATACTCCACCTCCATTTAGTAAAGTAAATTCCTCCCAGATTTACTTTGATTTTTTTTTGATAGATTTATATTTAATATCAGAGTTAGTATATATATTTTTATATTTTGTCAAAACTTTTATCAAATATTTTTTAAAAAACTTATATTTCCCTATTTTAAAACAAAAAAAATCAAATTTTGACTATATGAACTTTTTAAGTAAAATGAGACTGATTATAATTTAAAACCAATATAAAATGCAAGAAATTATTGACAAATTAATATATAAATGAATACAAGAACCAAATCTTACTAAAGACTGATTTCATAAAATAAAAAATTCAATTTATAAAGAATACAAACTTGAAAAACCTATTCCAACTACTGAGATTATTCAAAGATTTAATGAATTAGTTGCTTCTTGAAGTATTGAAAATAGTGATGCTTTTAGAAAAGTTATTAGAAAAAGATGAGTTAGAAGTTTGAGTTGAGTAACTGTAATTAGTTTATTAACTAAATTTTTTGGTTGTCCTGGGAAATGTGTTTACTGCCCTACTTTTGAATGATTACCAAAATCATATATTCCAAATGAACCAGCTGTAATGAGAGCTGAATTAAATAAATTTGACCCAATTTTACAAATTCACAATAGACTTAGAGCTTTAGAGGTTACTGGTCATAAAATTGAAAAAAATGACATAAGAATTATTGGTTGAACTTGGTCAGTTTATCCAAAAGCTTATAGAGATGAATTTATAAAATGAGTTTATGATGCTTTCAATACTTACGATGAAATGAAAGATTATATTGAAGATACTGATTTATCTACTGAAAAATTTGCAAGCTTTAAATTAAAAGCCTGATATTGACTTAAAAAATCAGCAACTCTAGAAGAAGCCAAAGAAAAAAATAAAACTGCCCGTTGTAGAGTAATTTGAGTTGCAATTGAAACTCGTCCAGATTGGGTTACTCCTGAAGAAATAGCAAGCCTTAGAGAATATTGAGTTACAAGAGTAGAAATTGGTTATCAAACAACTATTGATGAAATAAATGAATTAAACAAAAGATGACATTGAAACAAAGAAAGTATTGAAGCTACAAAACTACTTAAAAATGCTTGATTTAAAGTAGTAGCTCATATGATGCCAAACTTACTTGGTTCTACTCCAGAACTAGATAGAAAGGCATTAAATACTGTATTTGAAGACCAAAGATTTAGACCTGATGAACTAAAAATCTATCCAATGGTAGTTACAGCAAATTCTGAACTTACAAAAATTTGGGAGCAATGATGATTTCAACCTTATGATGATGAAACATTGATTGATTTAACAGCTGATTTAGAAGCTATGATTCCTGAATATGTTAGATTAAACAGAACCTACAGAGATATTCCAGCAAGTGAAATATTGGCCTGATCTCATGTTTCAAATCTAAGACAAATAGTTGAAGAAAGAATTAAAGAAAAATGAATCACAACTTTGGTAGATATTAGACATAGAGAAATTAAAAATAAATGAAATGATCCAAAAAATGCAATATTAAACACTTATAAATATGAAGCATCTGATTGAATTGAGTATTTCCTAACTATGGAAGACAAGTTTGATAGAACTATTTTCTCACTTTTAAGATTTAGAATTCCTCACATAGAAAATACTGATGCAAATTTTTCTAATAAATTATATGAATTATTACCTGAATTAAAAAATGCTTCATTAATTAGAGAAATTCATACTTTTTGAGATCAATTAAGTATTTGAGAAGCTTGAAATCAATTTTGACAACATATAGGTTTTGGGAAAAAACTTATAGAAGAAGCTGAAAGACTTTCAAAAGAGCATTGATATGATAAAATTGCAGTTATTGCATGAGTTTGAGTTAGATGATATTATGAAAAAAGATGATATCATTTAGAATGAAATTATATGGTAAAAGAATTAAAAAAAGTCTAAATCAATTTTGATTTAGACTTTTTTTGTTTATTTAATAAAATATTATTTTATTGAAAAAATAAATATTAATTATTCAGCTATATTTTCTTCAGTTTCAATATTTTCAATTTCTTTAACTTCTTCTTTCATTTCAACTTCTGATACTTGACCAACAATTCATTTATATTTTACTCAAGCAATAATTAAGAAAATTCAAGGTAGAAAAACCAATCATATAGTCAAACCAACTCAATAACCACATCTTTTTGAAATTGAATGTACTAACATAATTCACATTATTGTTAAAAATAATGCAGAAATTATAAATAATATTGTATAAATCATTGAAGTATCAGAAAAATATGATAATACAAAATAAGTAATTAATACAAGTAAATATGTAATTACAAATCAAGCTTTTTTCCCGGCAATTTTAAAGAAAGTATAAATATTTGCTACTGGGATGAATGCAAGCCATGAATGTTTGTATCCCATTTTTCTTGAAATAATAAACATTCAAATCATTGTAGGAATTACAATAAATAATATCATTAAAAAGAAAAATCCTCACATAAAAACAGCAACTATTTGCATCATTCTTGAATAAGAAGACATTTCTGAACTTCAAGAATAATCAAAATTTGACATATCAATAGAATTAACATCAGAAACTCAGATATTACTAATTTCATTTGAAGTAAGATTTTCCATATTATCATTATTTGTTGAAATTTCCATAACATCTTCAGAAACATCTAAAGTTTCATCTGCAAAAGAAATATTTGAAAAACCTAAAGTTCAAATCATACCTAATAAGGCAAGTTTTTTTAAAACTGACATAAAAAAATATTTAAAAAATAAAAAATTGTATTTCTATATACAATAGTAAGTATACAAAAATATTTATTTATGCAAATTTTTTTGATTATTTTAAAAAAAAATATATAGTTAAAAAGATTTTTATTTATTAATAACTGAAATATGGAAATAAAATCAAATTTACTTGATAGACTTGATGATACTTTTAGTCTAATTTGAAAACATTTTTTATGATTTTTAAAATACTCTTTAGTTCTTTCTTTATTATGAATAATAAGCTATTTTAGTCTGATTTTAAGTATAATTTGAGTTGAATATTTAATAAAAATTATCCAATTTAAATTTTTACTAATTTGAATTTGAGTTTTATATTTAATATTTTTACTGATAATAATTTTTGTAAATATTTGACTATATTTATGACTTATTAATTATATTAAAAATATTTTCAATAATGAAGAAACTTCTGTTTTAGAATCTGTAAAATACTGATTAAAAAATATTTGAAAATCTCTAAATGTTTATGTTATTAAGTTTTTTTATATATTTAATTTTCCAATAATTGCATTTTTTGTAATTTCTTGAATTTTTTTATATCAAATTGTCTCAAATAATAATATAATTTCATATAAAATACTTATTTCTATTTCAATAATATTTAGTATTATTTGCTGAATTTATATAATAATAAAAAGTGTTAAATCATATTTTGCATTAATAAATTCAGTAGAATATGATTCTTACAATAAAGCTAATTTTAAATTTTTACTTAAAACTTCAAAATGAAATTTACTTAGAATTTTCTGAAATACATTTATTTTTTCAATTATTACATGAATAATTATCTGGTTTTGAAGTATTATTCTTTGAAGTATCTTTTATTTTTCAAGTTTTTGAAATTATATAGAAAATTATACTCAAAAAAATATTGAACCTATTGAAAATAATCCAAAATTTTTTCAAATAATGTATGAAAAAATTAGTAAAGATTGATTTGAATTATGAATTTATGATATTTTAAATATTTCTTGAATTTTAAACATAATATTTAATAATTTTGTTTATTGTATTAATAATATTTTTATTTATTTACTTTTTAGAGCTATTGTTTTTGAATACACTCAAAAAGTTGAATGATATAGACATATTGATGAAAATGAAGAAGAAAAAGAAGAAACTATATAGTTTCTTCTTTTTTTGGTTTCTAATAATCAAATAATTAACCCATCCGTCCTTCGGACACCTTAAGCTAAGTCTAATGAAAGGGAAAATAAATACATAGACTATAAATTTTTAATAATCATCTTCAACAAGATTTTTTTCAATTTCAATAAATCTTTGATTTGATTTATCAAACATAAGTTCAACAGTTCAAACAGGTCAATTTCTGTTTTTTCTAATTGCAACATCAGTAAGTCATTTTCTATCAGAAAATTCATCATAATAATCTTCTCTATAAAGCATCATTACAATATCAGCATCTTGCTCAATAGATCAAGATTCTCTAAGATCTGATAGAATTGGTTTCTTATCAACTCTTGATTCTACAGCTCTAGACAATTGTGAAAGTGCAATAATTGGAACATCTAATTCTCTAGCTAGAGATTTAATTCATCTTGAAATATCTGATATTTCTTGTACTCTATTCATAGAATTTCAGTTTGACATTAATTGTAGGTAATCAATTACAACTAAATCAAGTCAAGCTTCCATTTTCAATCTTCTACATTTTGATTTTAAATCTGTTAAATTTCATCAAGCACTATCATCAATATAAATATTAGCATTACTTAATTTTTCCATTGCTTCTCATAATCTTGCAAATTCGTCATCTGATAATTCTCATTTAGCTAATTTCCAAGAATTTATTCAAATACTTGAAGAAATCATACGATCTGTTAATTGTTCTTTTGACATTTCTAGAGAAAATATTGCAACATTTTTACCATTAAATCAAATATTTTGAGCTAAGTTAAGAGAAAATGCAGTCTTTCACATTGAAGGTCTGGCAGCCAAAATAATCATATCTCATCATTTAAAACCTCAAGTAGTTCCATCAAGAGTTTTATATCAAGTATAGAGTCTATGATTTGTAACCAAATCAGGATTCTCATGAACTTCAGCAAATTCAGCAAATCTTGATTCTAGAATATCTCAAATATGAACTAATTTATTTTTAATAAATACTTGTGTAACTCCAAAAAGTGATTTTTCAGCTTTTTCTAACAATTCATTTACATTTTTTTCTTCATCATATCAATTTGAAATAATTTCATTTCAAGCTTTGATTAATCTTCTTAAAACTCATTTGTTTTTTACAATTTGAGCATATTCATAAATATTTGCACTTGTTGGAACTATTTGAGTTAATTCAATAATATAATCCAAACCTCAAATATCATCTAGAATTTTTTTATCATCTAGTTTTTCTTTAACTGTAATAATATCAATTGGTTTATTTTTAGCATACAAATCAAGCATTACTTCATAAATACGAGCATGTTTATCTGAATAAAAATCTCAAACATTTAATAAGTCTGAAATTACTAAAAATCAATCTTTATCAATTAACAAACTTCATAAAACGTATTGTTCAGCTTCAATACTATGTGGTGGAATTTTAAGCATATTTAATGTTATAAATTAATATTTTTTTGATTTTACTCATTTTTAATGGTTTTGAAAATTTAAATTTTATTTTAGGTTAAAATTTTGTTAAAAAATGATTTTCAAATAAAACTTGAATAATACAAAAAAATTATTACAATACCAGCTGCTTTACATAATAATACTAGAAAAAATGTTTATATCTTTTTTATGAATTCAATGATCTTGAAAATGAACACAAGCTCGTATACTACAAGATAAATACAATTTTAAAATTTTTGAAACTTGAGCTTTTATTAGAAAATTAGCAAAAGAAGACTCAGAATTATGAAGAAAAATTAAGACTTTAATTGACTGAGGAAATTTAGTACCGATTGAAGTTATTGAAGAAATTTTAGCTAATTATATGAAATGAGTTTGAAAAAATCATAATGTAATTTTTGACTGAATACCAAGAAATCAACAACAAAAAGAAATTTTTGAAAAATATGTTGAAAATATTGAAGTAATCTATTTTGAATTAGATAAAAAAGATGCAATTGAAAGAATTACTCATAGAACTATTTGTAGTAATTGTAATAAAACTTTTGCTCATGACTATACTCATGAATCTTGTGCAAGTTGTGGATGAGATATTGTAAAAAGAGCTGATGACTTAGATGTAAAAGCAATTGAAAATAGAATTAACACTTTCCAAAATGAAACTATGCCAGTAGTTTATGAATATAAAGGAAAATGATCACTAATTACAATTAATGCTGCTCAAAGTTTAGAAGATGTATCAAAAGAAATTTCACAAAAATTAAATATTAAAAAATAAAAAAATCCAAAAGTTTGTAATAAACTTTTGGATTTTTTTATTTTTTTTCTTAGACACGATAAATCGATGTCTCTACATTCATTATATTCTTTTATTATTGGAACGATGCAATCGTTCCCTACAGTCTTTTTTTTTTTTTTTTTACTTATAAATAAAATCTACATTTAATTGCTTGTTAATTCACTCTAAATTATGAACAAAATTCAAATCATATTTTGTTATTCAAGGTTGTTTAAATAAAACATATGAATATTTTTGACAAGTTGGATTTTCTAAAGTGTATTCAAAAGAAAATCAAGATTCACCTCAAACTTGAGTAGTTATATAAAAATTTACTTCTTTATAAGTTAAAAATTCTACAACATTAAAATCAGGTCTTTTTTCTATTTGAGCATATTTTGGTAAAATAACTCTTACAAATTGTTTATTCTCCCCTTTTCATTGAATTTGCAATGTATTATTCAAATCAACATTATTTATATGTCAAACACTATTTAATAAATCTTTTATCAAAATTTCTTCTCAAATATTAAAATTATGTTTTTGTTTTATTGCAAATTTTGTCTTAAAATTACAAGTAGTTCAAATATTTTGTGTAGTTTTTTGATAAGTTCTTTGGATATATCTATCTGATTTATTTCAAGAAATTGAAGTAAAATAAGGATAGTTAAAATCTGAGAATCAATTAATATCAAAATCTTGATAAATTCAAAATTCCTTTAATAATTCATTATTTTCATTATCAAATAAATAAAAAATAATATCTTTTTTTTCTATAGATTTTTTAATAAGACTAAAATATCCAGGATAATCTCAAATTTCTTTTAATTTTTTAAAATATACATTCATAAAATCAAACAAAATTTGTTTTGGAGTAGAAAGAGTATCAGTTTTTGAAAGTTTAGTTTCAACTAATGTTGAAGTAACAAGTGAAAAATTTTCACTACTAATTTCTCTTCAAATATTAGTAAAATCAACTTCTCAATATTTTTCTAAAAAATCTAGTAAAATATTTTGATTTATAAATATAACTCAATCAATTTCATAATTAATTTTTTCTAAAAATCTTTTAATTTCTTTAGAACTTTCTTTTGCAGAAATATAATAATTTGAATCTCTAAGTCACAAAGTTGGAGTTAATTTATTAATTCATTCAGGAGCAATTTCTGTAAATGGTTTCATTCCCCATTCAAGTGCATAAATATCTTTTTTTTCAAATTTTTCAACTTTTCATTTATACAATTCAATAATTGCAGCTGATCACATAAAACCTCACATTGGTCTTATTTCATCTTGATTTTGAAACATTATTGCATAAGTTTTTTTCTTATTATCTCACAAAATATCCAAAATAATATCTTTATCTTTTAAAAATTCTTCCCATAAATTTGAAACTATAGACAATTTTGGAATATTTTTATTAAAAATTTCTTTTAAATCATCACTTGGAAAAAAGGTTATTTGATTGAAATAATATATTGATTTTTTGAGTTTATATCACATTTCTTCAAAATCTAAATCTCAATCAATATTATTTAAAAATTGAGAAAACATTATATTTTCAATTCATTTTGACTCTTTTATATATTCAAAAGATTTATAAATTTTTAAAATATCTCAAGCAAAAGAAAATAAATATTTTCATCATTTAACTGTATTTTTTAAAGTATCAACATATTTATTATCAACCAAATAAACAGGAGTTAATAAAAAATCACTTATAATTAGGTTTTTATTTGTTTCTAGGGTATAATTTGATAATTTTTGAAAATCTAATTTTCAAGTATCATACATATTTTTTATGTAGATAACATCTTTAAGTGAAGATTGAAGTGAATTAAATAGAGTTAAAATTGAAAAAGCCAAAAGAAAAATAAACCCAGCTAAAACTAGAGGAATTTTATGTCTTTTTCTCATATTTTTAATACGAAAATGAAGTTTTTGAAAAATATTTTTTGATACTTTTTTAGTTTTAAATAGAGTTTTATTTTGTTTTCTTTTTGCTGAATAGTATGATTTTAAAAAATTATTTATAGATTTTGAAATTCATTTTTTATTAATTTTTTTTCTAGTAAATCAAGTTTGTAATGATTCAATAGTTGGGAAAGTAAAAGATTTATCTAAAGCAAATTTTCACCAATTATGTTTAGTTTTAAAATCAAGAGCCATATTGATTTTTTGAGTTTTTTTCAAAGTAGAATTATCTTCTTTTTCTAAAAATAATGGCATTTGATTTTCTAAAATATTTTGTGTAGAATTAATTTCTTGACTAGAAACAACTGATTTTTCATGATTAATTAAAAATGGATTTTCTAAAATATTATTTTCTTGATTTGTTTCTAGATTGATTTCATCTTCTTTTACATCAAAAATATCATCTTCTATTTTGGTAATATCTTGTTTCTTAGAATTAAATATTTTTTTATTTAATTTATCTAAAAAATTTTCCTCATTTTTAATAATAAAATCAAAAGTTAATTGTTTTTGCTTTTTATTATATTTTTCAAAATCTTGCAAATCTAGAGCTCATGGAATTTTAATTTTTTGTTTTTTTTCTCAAATAGAAAATGTTTTATTTTTTTTATTTTTAATAATATCAAAAATAGGTTTTTTAAGTTTGAAAAGTCTAACTCTAGGTTTTGGCTTTAAATTAATAGTTTTTGTTTTGTTATTTTCCAAAACATCTATAGTATTTTTTTCAAAATCATTTGAAACTTGAAGTTCAGACACGGAAAAAAATGTTGAAATATCAACATCTTTTTCTTCTTCTCACGGGATTATGTCAACAATTGAGTTAATTTCAACAAGTTCTACAACTTCTTCAAATTCATCTCAAACAACTTCATTTTCTTTATCAGACATAACAAAAGTTAAATTATAATCAAATTCATTCTCTTAAAACATTTATTTCGTATAATAAATCTTTGTCAGTTTTTAAAATAGTATCTAATTTATTGCAAGAATATAGAACTGCAGCATGATTTCTTCATGAAAAAATATTTCAAATTCTTTCATAAGTATAATTCATTTTTGTTTTTAATAAATACATTGCAACTTGTCTTGGTATCATAAATTCTTTTTTTCTAACATCTCACAGTATTCATTCTTTTTCAATACCAAAATGTTTAGAAACAGCATCAATAATATCTTCATAGCTTTTTATAGAAGTTTTTTGTTGTTTAACTTTTACTTCTCAAAGCATATCAGAAGTAAATTTTAATTTTTTTAATTTTTTAGCTACTTTTTCTAAAGTTGGAACAGAATTATCAAGTTCATATTCAGCAATTAATTGGTTTAATACTCATTCTAATTCTCTAATACTATCAGTAACATTAGCTGCAATAAATTCAGCAACATCATGAGGTATTAAAAATTCTTTAGCTCTAGCTTTTTCTTGCAAAATAGCAAGTCTAGTTTCAAAATCAGGTTTACCAATATCTACGATAATTCCCCATTCAAAACGGCTTTTTAATCTTGGTTCTAGTTCAGTTAATTCTTTTGGTGGTCTATCTCAAGAGATAATTATTTGTTTTTGAGCATCATATAAAATATTAAAAATATTATATAATTCATTTTGAGTTTGCTCTTTTTTAGATAGAAATTGTACATCATCAATAATTATAACATCAGCTTCAGCATATTTTTGTCTTAATTTTTCTACTCATTTTTTCTTTACAGCTGAAACATATTCATTAATAAATTTATCAGCAGTCATATATCTAACATCTTTATCTTTGTATTTTTTATAAATATCATTTCAAACAGCTTGAAGTAAGTGTGTTTTACCTAGTCATACTTCTCAATAAATATATAATGGATTATATGATTTACCTGGGTTTCTAATAACAGCTTCAGCAGCAGAATATGCTAATTGGTTTGATTGTCAAACTATATAATTTTGCATTGTATATCTTGAAGCTTCTTTATTATCTGGAGAAGATTGAGTATAATAAGCTTCTAATTTTTCTCAAGCAGTAGCTTTTTTAGTAGGTTTTCCAAAAGTTTTATACAATGTACTACAATCAACTTTGTTTTTATTTGATGGATTTTCAATAGTATTATCAATTTCAAATTCTATTTCAGTAATTTCTGGCAATTCTTTAGCAGTAGCTTCTTTTATAAGGTTATAAAATTTTGCTTCAAGGTTTCATTGCATAAATTTTGATTGAACTCAAAATACTACTTTATTTTCTGAAATACTCATAATTGAGATAAGTCTGAAATAAATTAAGAAATCTTGTTTTTTAATATTTGTAATTACATTATTTAAAATGTTTTCTAAAATTTGTAAATTTGTAGTAACTTCCATGGTATTTTTTAATATAATTATTAAATTTGCTTTTTGATAAATTTATATTAAATTATTGAAAAAAGTGATTATGTCAAAATATAATTTTTGTTTGACAAACATTCTTGTATAACATTTGTGAACATACTTTAATATTTTACCTTTAAATAAAGCAAATATGATAGATAAATTTAATAAAAAAATACTTAGTTTTATATTGATTTTAGTGTGTTTTATTTTAATAAAAATACTATTTCAAACATATAAAAATCCTTGAATGATTATTTTTAAATATCCAAATTGAGATATTAATTTTTCTTGAGAAAAATTACCTGACTTTGAAAATAATTATTTAGTCAAAGAAAAATTTGATAAAGAATTTTTAAATATTTCTTATAATTTTTACCAATTTTTCTTATATGTAAAAAGATTACCTTTATTTATGCCATTTATTGAAGAAAATTTAGAAAAAAATAGTATTCCTCTTGATTTTAAATATTTACCTATTGCTGAAAGTGCTTTAAAAGAAGATGTAGTATCTGGGGCTTGAGCTGCTTGAATTTGGCAATTTGTGCCAGAAACAGCAAAAGAATATTGATTAATAATCAACTGAGATATTGATGAAAGATATAATTTTGAAAAATCAACTCTTGCAGCTATAAAATATCTAAATTATCTTCACACAATTTTTAAAAACCGGACTTTGGTGGCTGCATCATATAATAGATGACAAAATGGAATAAAAAATGCATTAAAAGACCAAGAAGTAACAAGTTATTATGATTTAATATTAAATGAAGAAACTTCAAGATATGTGTTTAAAATACTTGCAATAAAATATGTTTTAAAAGAATATGAACACAAAAAAATATACATAAATACTTTGATTTGATGAACTTACAAACCACTTAAAACCAAAACAATTACTTTAAATAAAAATGATGATTTACAAAAATACTGCAAAGATAACAATATTGATTATCTAGAATTTAAAACTTTAAATAGATGGATTTTATGAGATAAATTACCTGAGTGAAATTGGGAAGTAAAAGTTCCTGAATAAAATAGATGTTGCAATGCAACATCTATTTTATTTTTATAAAGAAATTATTTTTGGGTATTTATTTGTAAGGAACGAATATTTTCGTTCCCTATAATTTTTGTTATAGATTTTTGTAAGGAACGGTTTAAAACCGTTCCTTACATTTATATATTTGGAATGAAAATATTCATTCCCTACATTTCTAATAAATCATCATATCAAAAACACTTGCTCTTTTTGTAGCTTCTAAAAAATCCATACTTTGGATTTCTAAATTATGTCATTCATAAAAATAAATTTTTGAAATATCTCCTGAATTATCAGTATCATATCAAACAATTACTCAAGTATGTTCTCAAATATATCATTTAATTTCAACTCAAGAACTATACCAAATTACAGGATTATAATCAGCTCATCAACCATCAGTATTTGATAAATACCAAAAAATTACAGGTTTATTATTTAAAATATTATTTTTGATAATAAATTCATTAAATCATCAAACTCTATTTTTTATTCAAAAATCATTTAATACTTTTGAAATAGGATTTGCATAAACTCAATATCCAGTAAGTTTTGATTTAGAAATAGTTTGAACTCATTTTTTTATATCTCAAACAAATTCTAAATTTGGATTTCACCGTTCATAATTTTTTCAAATTTTAGTGATTTTTGAAGTATTTTTAGGTAAACTATCTATAATATTTATTTCTGAAATTTTATTTTCAAGGAAATGATTAGCAAAATATGTAGCAGAGTTTGACTCACAACTAAGTCAATATTTTTGTTTTGTATGAATTGAATTTGTTGTTATAAATTTAGTTCATACATTTGATAAAATATTTTTATTTTTCTTGTAATAACTATAAATTTTTGAGTCAAATCAAATATTATTTTGAATAATGTAATTTGCTAAATTATCTAAATCAAAATTATTTTTAATATAAAATGAGTTATTTTCAAATTTTGAAATATCTTCATCTGTTAAAATTTCAGTATTTTCATAATTATTAATATTTATTCTTAAATTTTTAGAAAATTCACTAAAATATTCTTTATTTAAAAATTTTTCCTGAGAAACAGGATTTTTTAGATAAACATAAGATCAAATATATAAATCATTTGTTTCTCATCAAATAATTAAATTTTTTAGTTTCAATAAAAAATATGGACTAGAACTTGCTTCTAATTCATATTTTTTAAGATTTTTAAAATTATTTTCATAATCAAAATTTGGATTATTTAATTGAAAATTTGAAATAATATTTTCAAAATTATCTGAAACTATTTTTGATTTTATAGAGTATAAATCAGGCTTTAAATAAGCTAAAACTTTAAAATCAGAATTTATAATATTAAGTAAATAATCTATTTTTGTAATTTGTTTTTTGTAATCATTTTCTTTATAAATATTTTTTTCTAAAAGCAAATAAGTTGAATTATCTGCATAAGTTATATTAAAAAAGAAAAATGTAATAATAAAAATTAAGAGTTTTTTCATATTTTTATATTTTGTAATTTTTATGAATTGGATTTTTGTAGAGATGTTGGATTTTGTAGAGATGTTGCAATGCAACATCTCTACTTTTTATCCTTTCTTTTCAAGCATTTCCTCAATATCAGTTCTTATTTGAGAAATTAACTCTAAATCTTTTAAATCAGCTATTTTTAAATCAGGAACTCAAGATTGTCTAACCCCATAAACTTCTCAAGGTCATCTTAATTCTAGGTCAATTTCTGATAATTCAAATCAATTATTTGTTTTTTCCATAGCTCTAAGTCTATCAGTATTATTTCCAGTTGTAGGAAATAAATAACAATATGATTGATATTTTCATCTTCAAACTCTTCATCTAAATTGATGTAATTGTGAAAGTCAAAACCTTTCAGCCCCTTCAATACACATAATTGTAGCATTTGGAACATTTATTCATACTTCAACTACACTTGTTGAAGAAAGTATTTGTATTTCATTATTTGCAAAAGCTTGCATGATTTCATCTTTTTCTTTAGCTTTCATTTTTCAATGTAAAAGCCCTACTTTATATGGAGAAAATATTTCAGTTAAAGTTTCAAAAGTATTTATTGCATTTGCTAAATCTATTTTTTCTGATTCTTCAACAAGTGGAGAAATCCAGAAAACTTGTCTTCATTTTGCTAGTTCATTTGATATAAAAAGCTGAACTTGTTCTCTATCTTCTTCATTTTTAATCACTTTTGTATGAATTATTTTTCTGTCTTTTGGATATTCAGAAATTACTGATAAATCTTGGTCTCAATACAAAGTTAAAGCAAGAGTTCTAGGAATTGGAGTGGCTGTCATATTTAGAGAATGTGGAATTACTCAAGACATATTCCCAAGTCATTTTTCTAAAATATCTCTTTGTTTAACTCAAAATCTATGTTGTTCATCAATAATTACATATCACAAATTACAAAACAAAATATCATCTTGCAAAAGTGCATGAGTTCAAATAATCACATCAATAAGTCATGATTTTATCTGTTCTTTTATAATTTCTTTTTGTTTTTTTGTTGTACTTCAAACAAGTAATTCAACTCTTAATCAATAACTTTCTAAAAAATCTTTTTCTCAAGTAAAATGTTGTCTAGCCAAAATTTCTGTTGGAGCCATAATTGCTACTTGGAAAATACCCTTATTTTTATTAAAACCTCATCCCCTAGCCCCTTCTCCTACAGGAGAAGGGGTATTTAAAATTTTTGAAATAACTTCATTAAAATTATTCAATAAATCTTCATTTTTAAATCTTAAAATTGTGACTCAATATTTTGAGATAATTTCATCTCTTATTTCATCATATTCTTTTTGATTTTCATGTATTTTTCAATCTAATTCTATAACTAATCTTAATTCATCTGAATAAAAATCTGCAATATATCTTCAAAATGGATGTTGTCTTCTAAATTTGATATTATTTAATTGTCTATTTCTTAAAACTGACCAAAGAAAATCTTCGTAATTTGTAGGATTTTTTCTAAAATTTTTTGATAAATCTTTAACATATTCTGGAACTTTAGAATAATTTTCAATCATTGAGACCTCTTCTCCCCTCTCCTGTAGGAGAGGGGTTGGGGGTGAGGTTAAAATATCAGTAGGGTTAAAATGCAATACTCTATACTCCAAAATACTATGAATTGTTGAAATCATAGCAATAACCGTTTTCCCTGTTCAAACATCTCATTCTAAAAGTCTAAGCATTCAGTGATTTTTTTCCATATCTTTTAGCACTTGAAAAAGAGCTATTTTTTGTCCATTAGTTAGGTCAAAAGGTAGTTTTGAAATAATTTCCTTAACAAGCTCAGCATTTAAAGCAATTGAAATACTTTTTCAAAGAGACTCTTTGTTTTTTTCAGCTTTTTTTGATAAAGTTTTATAATTTATTACAAATAATTCCTCATAAGCAAGCATATATTTTGCTTGATTTATATCTTCATTTGTTACAGGAAAATGCATTTTCAAAAATGCTTCACTTCTTGAGATGAAATTATATTTTTTAATAATCTCAAGTGGTAGAATATCTTCAATATATTTTACATAAGATTTTACACAGTCCATTTTTGAAGCTATCCAAGTCCCAGGAATATAGTTTGTATCAGAATAAATTGGAACAATTTCTCATCATACTTTTGATAAATCTGTTTCAATTTCTGGTGATAAAAATGATAATTTTCAAAAATCATATTTTGCTTTACCTGAAATTATTACTTTTTTTCAAATTAATACATTTAATTTTGTAGCTAGGTAATTTCTATTAAACCAAACACATTCACTCATAAAACCGTTTTTATCTTTGATAATTAGTTTTGTAAGTAATTTTCAATTTCAAGTTTTTTGATTGTCTAAAGACACAACCTCAACTAGCAAAGTATTTGTTTCTTTAATATTTACAAAAGAAAATGTATCAATAACATTAGTTCTATCTTCAAAATCACGAGGCAAAATATTCAAAAAATCTCAAACTGTCAAAATTCAAGCTTTATTTAATGATTTTATATAAGTATCTGTTGTTCTTAAAATTTGTTTTGTAAGTTGAGTTTCAAGCATAATGCTATATTTTATATATTATTTTTCTAAAAAATTATAATAAAATTTAGAGATAATTCAAATTTGATTTGAAAATAAATTATTTAAATTATAAAATTATTTATTTTCGTAGAGATGTTCCAACGGAACATCTCTACATTTTCCTTTCTTTCTTGCAATATTCCCTATTTTTCATATACTATAAAAAAATATAAATAACTTAAAAACTATGTCATCAATTGAAGAATTAGAAGCAAGTATAGACATTGTTGAACTTGTAAAAAGATATGCAAATTTAAAAAAAGCTTGAACAAACTACAAAGCTTTATGCCCATTTCCTGGTCACAATGAAAAAACTCCATCTTTTGTTGTTAGCCCGTCAAAACAATTAGCTCACTGTTTTTGATGTCGTAGATGATGATGACCTCTAAAATTTATAATGGATGTTGAAAATTGTGAATTCAAAGAAGCAATAGAAATACTTTCAAGTATTACTTGAGTAAAAATGAAATGATTTGATGCAAAAACTGAACAAATCAAAAAAAATATTTATTCTATCTATAAAGATATAGTAAATTATTATACAAATAATTTAAAGAAATACCCAGAAATTTCAAAATATTTATATGACAGATGATTAAATAGTGATAGTATTACAGGTTTTAGTTTATGATATTCAGACAGCTGACTTGATTTATATAATTATTTAGTTTGAAAATGATATGATGACCATTTAATTGAAGAAAGCCAAGTTTTTGTAGATTTTAATACTAAAAAAGATAAATTTATTTGAAGAGTTATTTTTCCAATTAGAAACCAAAGATGAGATTTTATAGCATTAGCTTGAAGAGTTTTATGAAATGGTATGCCAAAATATCTAAATTCATCTAGCTCAAATATTTATGACAAATCAAGTATTTTATACTGACTTTTTCAAGCAAGAAATGAAATTACAAAAAAAGATTTCATAATTATTACAGAATGATATATGGACTGCATTTCCCTTCATCAAGCAGGTTTTACAAATACAGTTTGTGTTAGTTGAACAGCACTAACAGAAAAACATATTTGAATTATTAAAAAATTAACTTCAAAAATATATCTATGTTTTGACTGAGACTGAGCTTGATTAAATGCTACAAACTTATCAATAGAAATGCTTAAAAATAAAGATGTTGAAGTAAAAATTATAAATTTATGAAATTACAAAGACCCTGATGAAGTTATAAAAGCTTGAATGGATTTTAATGATTATATAAATAATGCAGTAAGTCCTATTTGATTTTATTTAAATACTCTTGAAAATACTGATAGTTTACAAGATAAGAAACAACATTTAAATAAACTTTTAGATATAGTAAAAAATTATCAAGATAATGTTGAAAGAGATTATTATTTAAAAGAAATTTCTCAAAAACTTGATATTAAACTTGAAATAGTGTACTCAGAATTTGCAAAAACAAGACTTGCAAAAAGAGAAAATGATACATTTAAAAATACAAAAACTCCCACAAGTAGTCAAGATACATTAGTTTGATTATTATTAAAATATCCAGAATATTTTGATTTTATTAAAGAAAATATTAAATTTACAAAATATCTAAATTCTGACCTACAAAATATTCTAAATAGCTGAGTTGATTATATAAATAATTTTGAACTAGATAAAAAAAGTAGATATTTAACACTTATTAATCAAGATGAAGTTTTGACTATTCAAGCACAAACAGATAATTATATTCAAAAAAATGATGATAATATAAAAAGTTCTATATTAAAAACTATGAGCTCAATATATTTAAGTTTAACTCAAGAACTAAAAGAAATTTTAGCAAATAAAATAAAATCTTGAGATAAAGAAGCAGTAAAAGATTATTATGATTTATTATTTGAGTCAAAAAAAGCACCGATAACTAAAGATTAGTTATCGGTTTTATTATTAGTAAGCTAAGAAAACTTCTGTTTTTTCAATTCTTTTTAGAAAACAAGTTCCTTCAGCTTGTGTTTTTGAAGAAATATCTGTTGAAGCAATCACTTGGATTCCTTCAATATCTTTTACAAATATTTCACCATGTTGAAATGAATAATTATAACTTTGAGTTTCATCAACCAAAATATTTCTCATAATTTATTCCTCCTTGTTTTTTTATGATAAAGAAAAAACTACAATTTTTTTATTGTCTACAAAGATTTCTGCTAATCCATAATCTGGAATATTTTTAATCTTTATATTAGATGCTAATATTATTTTTTTAGGACTTACCCCCCTAAAAATCAGACCAAATTCATCTTTAAAAAATTCAACAACATTTGTTTTTAAATCATTCATCATAATTCCTCCCTTTTTTATTATTATAGAAATATTTTTTTCTAATTAAAAATATTTCTATAAATTGTATGAATTTATATTCTTTTTATAAATTAAGTCAAATTTATTTAAGAAAAAACTAGCTATTAATAACTTTTAATAAATATTTAACATTATCTTCATATTCTCATAAAACAGTATCAATATCTATAAATTCAAGTATTTGATTAACTATTTGCTCTATAAATATTTTTTGTCATTCGTAATAAGAAATAACTATTCAATCTTTAGTATTTTGAGAGATATCTATAAGTGTTTCATATCAATTTTCAAAAAAAACGACTCATTCTTTCCAAATAAATCAATTTCTATTTTTAAAATCACTACTATTTACTCTATTTTCATAATCAACTATATGGTTTATTTCAATTCAGTTTTCAAAATAATTTGCTGACATATTATCAGCTAAATTAATTATATATTCAAATAATGAAAACTCATTATTAAAAATTACTTCTCAATTTTGATATTTTAAAAATTTTTCAACAATTTTATGAGAAGTAATTTTTGAAACATCTGAAATTAATTCAATAAATTTATCTCATACTCAAGTGTTTTTTATAAAATATAGAGTTTCATCATAAGAATTATTTGAAAAAATTTTATGATTTGCAATATTTCATGAAGCTTTTCTTCTCATAATTTCATATCTTTTATTTGTATCATGTAAAATAGCTCAAATAACTATTTTATCTTTCAAATTTATATCAATAATTTTTTTATCTAAAAGTAAATTTGTAATTTTTTCAGCAATGAATCAAGATAATACACAATGTCTTCAAATATTTGAAAAATCATCAGCTTGAAATTCATCTAAATATGGATTATATAATTCTGAAATTCAAACATAAGGAGAAACTCAACATTTATTTAATACATCAAAAGCTTGAGGGTATTTTTGTTCTAAGTTTTTTGAAATAATAAATATTTCATCAATAGTATAAAATTTTGAAGCATTATTCATATCTATAATTTTTAAAAATATTTTTATAATTATATGAAATACTTAATTAAAGCAAGAAAAAACTCTAGCAAGCTAGAGTTTTAACGAGAATAAGAAACATTTAAATTTTTAAGTTCTAAAAATCCTGCAGAATCAATTTCTAAAAAAGCAGTTCCTTTAGCAATATTTTTCCCTTGTAAATCATATGGAATCAAAATATTTTCTTCAATTCCTTCAATTTCCTCAATAAAAACTTTTTCTCCATTAAATAAAATATCATATATTTTACTAGGATCAAAATCAAAAACTTCTTTCACTATTTCTTTCATAAAAATCCCCTCCTCTTTTGGATTCTTCAATTAAGTTAAACAGTAAAGAAAAAATATCACTAAAAAGTGACATTTTAACTTTAACTAAATAGGTGACATTTCTACTTAACTTTGACAAAAAAAAAGACCAAATGGTCTTAATTTTTCAAAGTCAGTAAATTTTCGTTACAAACTTTGAGTGTTGTGTGCAAAATATATTTCCATTCATCACTTTTATTAGCTCTAAAATATATCATAGTTCTAATATTATCTGCTTGAACAGGATGTCCTATATTATAAAATGTTGTTCCTGAAGGATCAATATTTACAATATTTGAAGAATTTGGAGAAAAAGTCTCAATTTTTAATTCTCCTGTTTTTATAACAGCCTTACATCTTGGTGAAACAAGAGTAAGTAATAAAAATGATTCATTTTCAATTCGATTTTCTTCATATTCTAAATAAATCTTAGAATGAATTTGAAGCAAAGAATCAGGAATACTATCAAGTTCTTTCAACCAACCATATCCCTCTTTATTTTTAATTTCTTCAAACATTTCCTTAATTTTTGGATGAATAAAATCCTCATCCTTACCTAAATTTGTGCACATTTCACATCACTCCTTTTTTTATTTTAGCTATTTAATAGCCTATATTTTATATAGATTTTTTCTGATTTGTCAAAAAAAATAAAAAAAGATGTTTTAAAAACATCTTTTTTCTATGATAAGATTGATTAAAGAATTTTATTTAAGGAAAAGACTCTAAAACTAGAGTCTTGTAAATTTAAGTGGGACAATTGAATTTGATATTATCTCGTCAAACTCAACTTCTTTTTTAGCAAATTCTCCATTTGAAATATTTACTAAAACAATAACTTTTTCACCTGAGTCAACTAAATATGGAGTCAAATGTTCTAATTCATTTACTTCATTGTTTATAACATCTGAAGCAAATATAGTATTTCCCTTATGTTTTATAAAAAAATTTTTTGCATCTCCAAAATTTTTTGGTAAATCCAATAATATTTTTCTATCTTGTTGCATAAATATTCCTCCCTTTTTAATCAGTTTTTCTGAAAAACTGTTTTTGCATTTTGCACCTATCTTTATATTCTTTTTATAAGCTTTGTCAAATTTTTTGTATAAAACAAGAAAAAAGCTTAGCAAAATGCTAAGCTTTTAGTTTGAAAAATGCTAAATCAGTTTCTAATTCTTTAGATAAAAGATTTAAAGAGTTAGACATTTTTGAAATATTATTAAGTTTTTTTTCAACTAATTTAGATATATCAGTTGTATTAATACTAATTGACTCTATTTCAGTTGAACTATCTGCAATTGTTCCGATAGCCGTTACAATTTCTTGTATTGCTATTATTTGTTCATTTACAGAATTTGCCACTTCTGATACTCTTTGTTGATTTTCAAAAGTTTTTGTTTGTATTTTTAAATTAGAAGATTTAAAAGAATTACTTTGTTTTATAGAATTTTCTATTTCAGAAATAGCTTGATTTCCATTTTTTTCTAAAGATTCTGAAGATGATTTTATATTAAAAATTAAATCTTCTATTTTTGCAGTTTCTTTATTAGTTTGGTCAGCAAGTTTTCTAATTTCATCTGCTACAACACTAAATCCACGGCCTGCTTCACCAGCCCTTGCTGCTTCTATTGCAGCATTTAGTGCTAGTAAATTTGTTTGGTCAGAAATTGATTTTATTGCAGTAACAATACTTTCTACAGATATTCCAGCATTTTTTACATCTTTTATTGATAATACTGTTTCTTTTATTACTGAAAAAACATTATCTAGAGAATTAAGTAAATTATTTGATTCAACATTTGAACTCTCAACTATTTCTACCATTTCTACAAAAGATGAATTTGTATTTTGAACATTTTCATTCATCAAAATTGATGACGAAGACAATTCTTCAAGTGAGGCTAAACTTTCTTCACTTGATGCTGTTTGATTTCTAACAGCATCTAAAATATTTGATATTCCATTTGATAAAGAGATCATACCATCATCAACAGGATTATCTATATTTTTATTATTTTTTGCTGTTTTTCCATTTATAATGTTATCAATTTCAAAAGCAGAAGCTTCAGAAATTTCATTAACACTTTCAGATAAACCAAAAACTCCTTCAATAGATTCTTTTAATTTTAAAATAAACTCATTAAAATCTTTTGATAATTCTCCTATTTCATCTTTTGTTTTTATTTCAAGTGAAACATTTAAATCACCTTTTGATAGTAATTTAAATTTTTGTGTCATTAAAATAATTGGTTTTGTAATATAATCACCTATAAAATAAGTAATAACAATAACTATTGTTAAAATTATTATCAAAATTATAGTTATATCTATTAATGATGATTTATTCTCTTTAGAAATTAATGAATTAATTTCACTTGATTGTAAACCAATAAAAATAGCTCCTATAACTTTATTATCAGATAAAATTGGAGTATAAATAGAAGTATATTTTTCTCCAAATAATTCAATAGTTCCAATATAATCTTTATTATTTGATAAATTTTCAAAAGCCTTAGAACTAGTATCTAATTTAGTACCAACAGCTCTCTTACCCTCAGAAATAACTGAAGTATTTACTCTAATAAAATCACCATTTTTATCTTTTACAAAAATAGTAGCTACTCCATTAAATAATTTTGAAAAATCATCAACAACAATATAATTATTGTCAACTGGAACATCGTATTTCCCAACTAATTTTCCATTTAATAATTTAATTTTACCAATTTTATATTCAATAGTAGATTCAAAAACTTTTTTTGCATCATTTAATCTAGTATCATACAAATTTGTTACAATTTTTTTTATACTATTAGAATCTTTTATTCCAATAATAATAGATAAAGACATCATACTCACAACAAAAACCAACGACATAACCAAAACTAACTTCTTTTTTAACGACATTTTTTACTCCTTTTTTCTTTTGTTTTTATTTTTAATATTTTGATAAAATATTTTTTATTTTATACAAATACAATTCCAAATTATAATAATTTTTATAGATTTTACAAAAATATTAAATTGACAAACAAAAAAAAGTCCAGCATAAGCTGAACTTAAATTTTAAAATACTCTAATCTTTTACTTAAATCATATGATTTATTTGTTAATTAATCAAGGTTTAAGTATTCATTTTCTAAAGATTTTTTTATGTCTTTTGCAATAAATATTTTTATTAAATTACCATTATTTTCACAATATATTTCAATACTGCAAAAGAAACTATTAAGCACTTCTTACTTTTAAAAGTTAAATTTTTATTATTTTTTAATATTAATAACTGTATTTTAACTAAAAAACTTGCAAATTAAGCAAAAAAATATATAAATATATTATTAAAAACTTATTTTTAAAAATATGAATAAAACTTTCCCAAAAATCATAGTATTAACAAGTATTTTTTTCGTAATAATAAATTACTTTTGATACTTAATTAAAGCAGATAATGAAACAAAACCTGCAGAATCTACTAAAAACATTGATAATTTTAAATCAAATGATATTGAAACTATTTGAAATATTTGAGTAGCAATTTCAACAAATATTTGAACTAGACATAAACAAAAAACAGATACTCCTGTAAATATTTATAAAGATGTTGTTGATGTTTGATATATTATTGCAAATGAAAATATTGCTCAAGATGCAATTATTACAAATCATATGACTTATTTAAATGAATATTTAAATATTTTGCAAACAGATATTAAATGAATAATTTCAACTTCAACAGATAGAGCTTTTGCATTAAATGCATTTTTGGCACAATTAAATTATAGATTAACTCAAGCTAAAGTAAATGTTAATTTATTGAATTTACAAAAAAATGATTTACTAAAATATTTAAATGATTCAAACAATAATATTGATACTATAAAAAATAAAATCAGCTGAGATTTTGCTAATTTTAACAATAAAGCAACTCTTGATAATATTGAAGAATTTTTAAAATTAAAACAAGAAAATACTTCTGTTAGAACTTATATAATTTTTATTGATAGAATTTTATGAAATTATCAAATTTTAAATAATTATAATACTAAATTACTTTGAGTATTAAATAAAAACAAAGATATTATTATAAAAAATTCTTACATAGTTTTGCCTAATTCTTGAGGAGAAATACTACAAGATTTAAATGTTTTATATTCTGAATGACAATGGAATTCTCTAAATAAATAATTTATGAAAATACTATTTGTAATAGCTTTAAGTATTGAAGCAAAAATAATTAAAAAAAATATTGAAAATATTAAAATTCAATGATTAAAAATTGATTTTTTAATCACAAAACCTTGAAATTTCAATATTATTTATAGTGTAAAAAACTATATTGATACTAAAGAAAAACCTGATTTTATCGTAAACATCTGAGTTTGTTGAAAAAAAACAAACTCAGATGTTTTGTGATTTCAAGTTTATAAAATTCAAAATCAGTCAAATAAGAAAGAATCAATTTCTCCTATTTATATAAATTTTTCTAATTTAAAACAAATACTTTGTAGTGATTTTATAGTTAAAGATGAAAATATTTTATGAGAAATAGAATATGTTGATATGGAAAGTTTTTGAGTTGATTACATTTGTAATATAGAAAAAATTCCTTATATAATACTTAAAAAGCCATTTGATACAGTATGAAAAAGTTCAAATAATTTATCAATGATTGATTTAGAAAATACTTTAATTAATGCTTTTGATTATCAAAAATTATGTGAAAAAATTAAATATTTTCTAGAAAATGATACAAATATTGAATTTAATAAATTAGTGTTATCACTAAAACAAAAACATTCACTTACTTTTACACAAAATGAAATGCTAAAAAAAGCTATTAACAAAAAAATAGCTTTTACAAAAGATAAAAATATTATTTTTAAAACATTTAAGAAAATGTCTAAAGATGAAATATTAAAAGAGTTAAAATAAGAGCAAAATTTTTGCTCTTATTTTTTTGTAAGGAAATAAAGTTATATTTTAATTAACCCATCCTGCCTTTCAGGCATCCTTCCCTTAAGCCTAAGGGAAAGAAAAACATTGAATTATTTCTTTTAAGATTCTAAACCCGGGTTCAGGATGACAGTTAATTACACATATTTTTTTAATTCTATCATCGTATCACGAGCAATAGATTTTTCTTTTAAAATATGTTTTTTATCATATTCTTTTTTTCATTTACAAAGTCAAACTGTTACTTTTACTAGAGATCATTTCAAATAAATATCCAAAGGAATAATTGCATATCAATTCTCTTTTTGCTTATCTATAAGCTTAAAAATAGTTTTTTTATGTAAAAATATTTTTCTATCTCTATCAGTTTCAATTCAAGCTTTATTTCAAATAGTTTGCCACGGAGTAACATGAACTTGTTTTAAAACAGGTCTTCAATTTAACATTGAAATATATCATCATTTCAGATTTATATGTCAATTTCTAATTGATTTTACTTCGTATCAAAACAATTCTATTCAAGCTTCATATTTTTCAATTATTTCATAATCAAAAAAAGCTTTTTTGTTTTTAGTTATTAATGTCATAATTTTTATTTAAAAATATTATATTGATTTTGAAGTAAATATTCTCTATCATATAATTTAAAATACCAATTCCATCACATATAATCAAGTACTGTATTTTTTCATACTTTAGTTGAAGTATAAGGATTTTGTCTTACTTCAAAATGAAGATGAAAATCTTTGTATTCTTTATCTGGAACTCAAGTTTTTCAAATAGCACCTATTTCAGTTCAAGCTTTTACAAAAGTTCAAACTTGAACATTATCATAAACTTGATTTAAATGAGAATAAAAAATTACATCTCATTTCATAGTTTTTATCCAAATTTGATTTCATCTTAAAATATCTAGATTTAACATTTTTTGTTCATCAGAAATTACATTATTTCAAACTGGATAAATTATAGCATTTAAATCTTCAAATTCAAAATTATTTGTAACTCTTATAATTAATCCATCATCCAATGCTCTAACAGGAGTTCACTCAGGAGCATCAATATCCCATCATTCATGTACTCAAGTAGTATAAGCTGCTCTATAAGGTCTTGGCCCATTTGGAATTTTATCTTTTCTAGTAGGAAGAGTATGTCAAGCAACAGGAATTAAATATTTATTTTGTCTTCAAATTAATATCGTATTTAAAATATTATCTAAATATTTTATTTGAGCATTTTTTCTATCAAAAGAGATTTTTTTTGTATCAATTAAATTAAAATCAATATTATTTTTTGGAGTATTTGCAATAGTTTCAGTTAGTTTTTTATGCATTCAAGATAATGTATAAGTATCAAAATCAAGTAACATATTATAAATATCAAAATCTTTAACAATTGATGTTGTTATTTTTGTTTGAGCAAGATTTTGTTCTCAATTTTTTAGAAAAAATGTAGAATTTTTACATAAATTATCTAAAAATTGTATTTTAAAAAAATAAATATCATTATTTTTTGATAAATATTCACTTTTTGTATTACAAGTTGAATAAAATGGTAATACTGAAATATCCACATCTGATTTATATCAAACTATAAAATTATTTAATTCATTTGAATCAATGTTTATTGATCTAGCTGACTGATAAACAAGAGAAACATTTTCATATTTATTAATACTTGCATATACAACTCAAGTCAAAATTCATCCTAAAATTAAAAACAAAAACAATATTATTTTTTTCATCTTTTTTTACTTATTAATTACATAGCTTCATTATAAAAAAATAAAATTTAAGTCAAATAAAAAAGCCGAAAAAGGCTTTTTTAAGTTATAAAATATTAGAAAAGTTTATTACTTATCAACTCAATTTATATTAATTGATATTGGATAATATTGAGCTCAAGAATATGGCATATCTGAATTAGAAGCCCGATAAAATGGATTCATTTCAGAAAAATCTCAAAAATCAAAAATAGATAAATCATATGGGACTGTTATTGTTTTTTTTAATTCATTCTCATTATAAATTTCAAAAATAAATTTATTATTTTTAAAATCAATTGTAGAAAAAACTTTAGCCATTGTTAATCAAGATAAATCAGATGGTAAATTTTGTCATAAAATAGAATATGAAAAATTTTTATCAATAACTCAATCATTTATTCTAACAATAAAATTCAATCAGTATCAACATGAATTTAAATTTATTAAATTTCAATATTTTCAAGCACAAGTTGATCATTGATATGACCATCAATAAGCTCAAGTTCTATCAATTGTAAATGATATAGATTTATTAGTTTGAGACAATGTCATTGTTGATAAATATCACCGTCATCAAACTGAGGGACTTCAATAATGTATATTTTGTTTTATTCAAAATTTAATATCATCAATTTTTTTATTATTTAAATTCAGACTAGTTAATGATTTTAAAGTAATATATCAATCAGTTGTATACAGTTTAATATTATCACTATTTACATTAGGGTTTTTATTTGAATTTAATACTGAGAATTTAGTTGTATCATTTAAACTTTCAAAAAGATAATTAATATTAAAATTTTTTTGTGTATTATCAATTACTTGTGTATTTGTAGGAGTTGTTGTATTTCCTGCTAAATATTTATTTCAATAGATTATTTGTCAGACTTCATCTACACTATATCATAATGTTTGTGATAATGTTCATGAACTTGTTTTCCAATCTGTTGGGATTGTTATTCATGTTAGAGTTATTCATCAGCTTCATGTTAATTCTTTTAGGGCTGTTTGTGTATCCACTCATTCATTTATTTGATTTTTTATTATAAATTTTGTTGTTCAGTCTATTATTGTATCTGTTGTTGATTTTACTATTAAACTTGGGACATTATAGATTGTTGTTCAATCTTTATACAATCATTTATAATTTCATATTACATAACTTAAATATCAACTTCATGTATTTGCATAAGTTGTTTCAATTAATGGATTATATGATACTTCATTTTCTTATATACTTGATAGTTGATAGTATCTTCAATCTTTTGTTATTCAATAATTATATAGTTCTTGATTTACTGGGTCTTTTGGTAATTCTGACAGTTTTAGTATTTGTTGTAGTTTTGTATTTATTTTTCAGCTATATATTAGGTGAACTAGTCAGAATCTTCAGCTTATTTTATCGTCAGGTTCTGGATATTTCCCTACTTGTGTTTGGTAAATTTGTAATCATTTTTCTATATTTCTTAGTTCTGATACTCTTTTACTATCTCTTGTTTTTGAGGTATATCATTGAAAGCTCATAAAAGAAATTGTAGCTAGTATTGCTAGTATAGTTACTACTATTATTAGTTCTACTAGTGTAAAGGCTTGTTTTTGATGTTTGTGCATAGATTTTTTATTATTTTTATAATATTAAAATTATACTTTTAATTTATTTTTGTCAATTTATTTAAAATAAAAATATTTATTAAAAAAAGTTTTGACTATTTTGAGTTGTATACTATAATTTAACTATCTTTAATAAAGATAGTTATATTTTATTAACTATTTTTTATGAAAAAAATACAAAATAAAGGTTTTACTCTTGTTGAGTTAATTATAGTTGTTACTATCTTAGCTATTTTAGCTACTATTGCATTTATGAGTTTTCAAGGTTTTGCATGAAAAGCTAGAGATTCTAAAAAACAATCTGAACTTTCTAATATTTCAAATAAAATTGAAGTACAAATGGCTCAAAATGGTATTGGAGCATCAAGTTTTATTACAGTTAGTTGAACTTGAAATATTTCAATAAACTGATGAACTTCAGAAATTTCAACTTGAAAACTAAATTTTGCTGTATTATGAGGAAATGCAGATGATTATAAAAATTCAGACTATGCAATAGCAGCAACAGGAAGTTTATTCCAATTAAGAACAACTCTAGAAGAAACTTGAGAAATCTATACAAAATGAAATTATTCTCCTAGAGTTAATACTGCATATTCTGGATCTTATAATACTACAAATAAAAATCTAACACTTTCTAATGGTATTTGATTTTTTAAAAAATGAGATAAAATTAGTGATGGGACTAATTCAGCTGATATAACTTGAATATCTTCAAATCAAGCTATATTAACTATTTCTTGAACTATATCATCATGAAATGTTGATATAAAATTAGCACAATCTGAATCTGGTTCACTATTTCCAAATTAATATTTAAAAAAAGATGAAATTTAATTTCATCTTTTTTTTGTATTTAAATACATAATTCAAAATTTAATCTTCTTCTTTCCATATCAACTTGAGTCAATTTAACTCTAACTTTATCTCAAACTTGAATAGATAAATCGTTTTTGAAAATAAATTTCATATTTACATCATCATATTCAAAAAGTCTAGTTTTATTATTAATTTCAATTGATTCAACAGTTACAAGTCATTCAGCTGAATTATCTAACTCTACAAAAAATCAAATAGGAATCATTCAAGAAACTATTGCATCAAATTCAGTTCCAACTTTATCAAAATAATATTTACAAATAAATAAATCTCTAACTGAATATTCTAGTTTTTCTGACTTTCTTTCGGTATTTGAAATATATTTTGCAATTTCAGCTAGTTCATATTTATAATATGATATTTTTTTAGCATTTAGAGTTCCATCAATTTTTTCCTTTATAATTCTGTGAATTAACAAATCTGAATATCTTCTAATTGGTGAAGTAAAATGACTATAAAATTCAAGTCCTAATCCAAAATGTCCTTCATTTATATCAGAATAAATAGCTTTTGACAGAGCTCTTAACACCATACGAGAAAGTAATTTTTCTTTTGGAGAAGCTTTTATTTGCTCTAGAATTGAAGCAATCACCAAAGGTGTAACCTCAATAAATGGTAGAGTAATTCAGAAAATATTTAAAGTTTTTCTTAGAGTTTCCACATCATCTTCCAAAGGTTTTGGATGAATTCTGTATAAAAATGGTAATTTAGAAAATGTTTTTCAAACTACTTGATTTGCTAAAATCATAAATTCTTCAATAATTTTATGAGATTCATATCTTTCATATTTTATGATATCTATAGGATTATTTTCAGAATCAAGTATTAGTTTTGTTTCAGGAAAATCAAAATCTAATACTCATAATTCTTTTTTATTTTTTGTAATAATTTGTTTTAATTTAAAACTTTCTATTACAGCATCAAGCAAATTTTTAGAAATAATTCAACCAAACATTAACTCTTTTCAAATAGAATTTTTCTCATCATCAAGCATATTTTGCACTTCTTTATAAGTCAATCTAAAACTTGAATTAATAATAGATTTATAAACTTTTGATGATAAAATAGTTCATTTTTCATCCATAACTATTTCACAACTAAGAGTTAATTTTTTAGTATTTGGATTTAGTGAACATAAATCATTTGAAATTTTTTCTGGTAACATAGGTATAACTCTATCAGCCAAATATGTAGAATTTCATCTTTTAAAAGCTTCTTTATCTAAAGCACTTCCTTCAATTACATATTCCGAAACATCAGCAATTGAAACAATTAATTTATAATTATTTCATAATTTTTCCAAAGTAATAGCATCATCTAAATCTTTTGCATCTTCTCAGTCAATTGTAAAAGTAAGTTTTTTTGTTAAATCAATTCTACCCTCTTCACTTCAAATAACTTTTTCAGATTCATCTAAAACTGCTTTTGGAAATTTTGGCTTGATTCCAGCTTCCAAAACTAAACTCAAAACATCATTTCAAGGTTTATTTTTATCTCAAATATTTTCAACAATATATCACTCAGGATTTTTTCATTCCCATTTTGTAATTTTTACTGCAACTCTATCTTTGTGTTTTGCAGTTCAAAGTAATTTTTTGGGGATATAAATATCATTTTTAATAGATTTATTATCCAAAATTACAAATCAGAAATTTTTTAATACTTCTAAAGTACCAACAAAAATATTATCAGCTCTTTTTATAACTTTTGTAATAACTGATTCTTCCCTTCAGTTAAATGTTTTTACATAAGCTTCAACGGTATCTCAACTTAAAGCACCAAGTGAATTTGCTGGATAGACAAAGTATCATTTTTCTCTTCACTCAATATCAACAAATCAATAATTAAAATTTACTGATTGAGAAAATACTCAAGTAATAATATGACTTTTATCGATTTTTTCATCATTTTTAAAAAAAGTTTTTTCTCTAGTATTTGATGATTTTTTAGAATTTGTTTTTTTAAATTTATCATTTTTATCAAATTTTCTGAAATTATCATTTTTTACAGATGATCTTGGTTTATTTTTTTTATCTTCTCTTTTAAATGGTTTTGATTTCATTTTTAGTTTTTTAATAAATATTTACTTTATTATATAAGAAAAAGTGATTTTTGCAATAAGTAAAAAAACTAAGCATCAAGCTTAGTTTTTTCTTCAAAATTTTTATAATAATTTTTTTTCTTTCAGTTTTCCATTATATCAACAAAAACAACATTAACACATTCCATAATAATATCTAAATCATTTTTAGTTTGTTTAATATGTTTTTTAGAAGTTAATATATCATCAAGTGAAAATATTTTTATATTATAATTTTTACTACTTATTTTATATTTTTTAGCATAATCATTTGAAAAATTAATAATATTATAAAACCTTTCATCATCACTAATTACAATTTCTTTTTTGATATTTGGATTTATTATAGTATCTTTAGAAAAAATAAAATCATGCAACATAGTTACATTTTTTCTTATTTGATTTAATTCTTTAATTACAACAGGAAAATGATTTAAAAAATCATCATTATCAAAACTTACTTTTTTATTCATTTTAAATATTTTTATAATTAATTATTACTAATTTATAATAAAAATATATCTTTTGTCAATCTATTTTATTTTTTTATTTTAGATTTAAAATTTTTTTTCTTACAATTTAAGTATTAATTTATAAAAATACTCTATGCATTACCCTATTTTCAAACTACAAAAAGACAATTCTTTTATAGAATTTGCTCCATCAAGATGATGATTAATTACTCAAATAAATATAAATTGAACAGATATTTTATTTTTAAATAATGATACTTTTGAAGATGAAACAAAAAATGTAAGATGATGAATTCCTTTGATGTTTCCAAATGCTTGACCTCTAAAAGATGACAAAATTTATAATTTAAAACAACACGGTTTTGCTCGTAATTCTTGATTTGATTATGAAATATTTAAAGATAAATTTATCATGGAATTATGCTCAAATACTGAAACTAAAAAGCTTTTCCCTTTTGACTTTAAATTAGAAATTATTGGAGATTTTATAAATAATTGAGTAAGAATTATTGAGAAAATTACTAATACTTGAAATAAACCACTTCCAACTTGTCATTGACTTCATCCTTATTTTTTTGTAAAAAATGAAGTTAAAAAAGATATTGTTTTTTCTTCTCAAGAAAATAATTTTTATAATACTTGGTCTACTTGATGAACTCAAATTATAGATAATCCCGAGAAATTTGAAGTTGATTTTAAAACTCATAAAATTAAATTTAACTATGACCAAGCTTACAAATATATTTGGATTTGGAGTGAAAGTGAAAAAGATTTTATCTGTATAGAACCTGTAATTAATAATGAAAATGGGTTAATAGATAATCCTTTGATGATTGCAGTTTGAGAGAGTATTGAAAATTTTGTGGAATATAATATAGTATAAAGTATTTACTTTTTTTTAAAAATATATACAATACTACTAATTAAATTTTAAAATATATTTTATGATACACATAGAAACTTGAACTGATAACAGCATTTTAAGACAAAAATCAGAAATTATACATCAAAATGAACTTCAAAAATATATAAACATATGAAAAGATATGGTTAAATATATTAAAAATCCTAAAAATGGTTGAGTATGACTTGCTGCTCCTCAAACTTGAATTAATAAAAGAATGTTTGTAATGTGCTTTTTAAAAGACCGGGATGATGAAAATTTTAAAACCTGAATTGTTATCAATCCTGAAATAATTAGTCATTGAGAAGCTTTTGAAATAGAAGAAGAATGATGTTTATCACTTCCTTGAGATACTTGAGATGTAAAAAGATATAAAAATATAAAAGTAAGTTTTATCTGAGAAGATAAAAAACAAAAAACTATAGCTTTAAGCTGAGTTCCCGCTAGAATTTTTCAACATGAATTAGATCATCTAGACTGAATTTTATTTTGTGATAGATTAGAAAAATAATTTTATAATTTTCAAATATGCAATATTTTCAAATAATCTTTTCAATATTATTTATAATATCAGTTTTATCATTTTTTTCTCTAGCACCTCGGCATCCAACTAAATTTGATGATTTAAAAAGAATAAATGATGTAATAAAATTTAATCCCTGAGAAACTTTTTTAGAAATGTGATGCTGAACATGACTTGTTTGAATATATTTAGCAAAAAATAATCCTAAAGTAAATTTTACTCTAATAGAATTATCACCATTTTTTTATATAATTGCAAAATACAATATTAAAAAAAGTTGACTTGGAAATATCAAAATAAAATGCTGAAATGCTCTAAAACTTGATTTAGAAAAGTTTGATGTGATTTATGTTTTTTGATTACCAGAAACAATAACTCAAAAAATTTTTCCAAAACTAGCACAAATTAAAAATAAAAATTTCCGTTTTATCTCTTATTGTTTTAAAATGACAAATAATTATTTTACTGAAACTAAACATAAACTAGAAAAAAGAAGTTCTATTTATGAGTATAAATTATAAAAAACACTTTAGATTATAAAATAATCTAAAGTGTTTTTTTAGTTTTGAAAATTACAGTTATTTATCTACCTTTTTTAGGAATGATGCAATCGTTCCCTACATTTTAAGGTAAATAAATAGGTTCACTCCTACAAATATTTTTATTATTTTATTCTCTAATTCATTCCTCAAAATCTTTATACAATCTATCAAATACATCTTTATCAATCATTTTTAAACAATTGAAAGTATTTACAAATTTTGATTCAAGTATCAAGTTTAATGACATTTGTCTATCAAGTCATCTTGATTCTAGATAAAATACTTCTGATTCTTTAATTTTTTCAATTGAACAAGAGTGACTTGCCTTTATATCATCAGCTTCAACAAAAAGTTTTGGGACTCATTTTACACATCAAGCATCTCAAATAAAAATATTTTCTTGTTTTAGATAAGAGTCAATTTGACTTGATCATTTTTTAATATGAAGTTTTGCATCAAGATTTAAAACTCAAGATTTGATAATTGAAATCATATTTAGATATGATTTAGAATTTGATGATTTAATATTTGATTCAATTACTTGAGAAATATCTATTTTATTGTTTAAATATAAATTTTTAATATTTAATTTTGAATTATCTTCATTTTGAGTAAACACAAGTTTTTGAGAATTTTTTGAAAAAAATGCTCAATAAAAATCCAAACTTGAATTTTCACTTAATGTAATTTCAAGTTTAGTATCTAAATTATAAGCTAATATTATAGCATAAACTCAAGGTTTTATAACTATTTTATCAAAATCAATTTTATCAAATATATAAAATCAGTTATTTTCAATATTTTTGTTTGACATTTTTATGTATTTAAGATATAATGAATGCACAAAAGGAGAAAAAAAAGGGGGTTTTTTTATGAGTATTTTTAAATTTTTCTTTGGAAAAAAAAGGAAAATAAGAAAAATGAAAGTAGAAGATCATTCAGTATATCTGAATTGATCTTAAAATGTTTACTGAAAAGTAAACATTTTTTTATTTTTTATTTTTTTCATAGAAACAGATTGCAATCTGTCTCTACATTTTTTTAGCAAGACACGATAAATCGATGTCTCTACATTTTTTCATATTTTCATTTTGGAACGAAAATATTTTATTCTCTACATTGTTTTTCTGTCCTCCATTGAGGGAAAAAACTTTCCTAATGCCCTTCAAATTCCATACTCACAAGTACATTCATCTCACTAGCATACTCAAGTGGTAATTCTTTTAAAATTGGAGAAATAAACCCATTTACAATTATTGATGTAGCTTGCTCTTCACTAATTCACCTAGACATCAGATAAAACAAATCTTTTTGATTAATTTTTCAAGCAGATGCTTCATGTGCAACAATAGATGTAGTATTTTCAACAATTATATCAGGAATAGCATTTGAAACAGAATCATTATCTAACATAAGTCCATCACAATCCACTTTTGAAATACTTCATGTAGCATTTTTCCCTATCTTAACAAGTCATCTATAAGTTGAAATTCATCATCATTTTGAAAGTGTTTTTGAAACAATATTTGAAGAAGTATTTTTTCCGATATGAATAACTTTTGAACCAATATCTTGATTTTGTGAAGTATTTGCAAAACTCACTCACAAATGGTCACAACTTGATTTATCTCAAAGTAAAATTGAACACGGATATAACATTGTAGTATTTGATCACATATTCCCTGAAACCCAATCTATATGAGCATTTTCTTGCAAAATAGCTCTTTTTGTGTTTAAATTATAAGTATCCAAACTCCAGTTTTCAACTGAAGAATAACGAGCTTGAGCATTAACTCAAACAAATATTTCAACTCATCCAGCATGAAGTGAATTTTTATCATATTTAGGGGCAGAACAACCTTCAATATAATGAGCTTCAGCATCTTTTTCTAAAATAATAATTGTATGTTCAAATTGTCATCATTCTCTCAAATTCATTCTAAAATATGATTGAAGAGGTTTTATTATTTTTACTCATTCTGGCACATATAAAAAAGTTCATCAATTCCAAACAGCATAATGAAGTGCTGAAAATTTATGGTCAGAAACAGGAATTGATTTAGAAAAATACTCTTTTATAATTTTTTCATATTTTGGATTTTGCAAAGCATGAGTCATATCTTCAAAAATTACTCATTGTTCACTTAATTCTTTTTCTAAAGAGTGATAAACTGCATCAGAGTCATATTGAGCTCAAACTCCTGCAAGAGCATGTTTTTCAGCTTCAGGAATTCAAAGTTTATCAAATGTATTTTTGATATTTTCTGGCACTTCATCCCAAGAAGTAGTATTTGTAAGACCTGCTGGTTTTGCATAATAATAAATACTATCCAAATCTAGTTTTGACAAATCAGGACCGTATGAAGGCATTTTTTTTTCATAGAAAATATCTAGAGCTTTTAATCTTAACTCTAGCATCCAATTTGGTTCTTTATTATTTTTTGAAATAGTCTCAACTAAAGCTTTTGAAAGACCTGGAGTTGGATTATTTGTATTGTCTACTTGATCGATAAAATCCCAAGTATTTTGAATATTTAATGTAGAATTATTTATATTTGACATATTTTAGGTTTTATTTATAATCAGGATTAATATTTATCCAAATTGTGGTAAATATAAAAAAATAAACAGGAGATAGTTTTATGTTAAATTTTTCTATTTGTCTAGGAATTGGTTTTTTGAATGCAATAATTTTATGTGGTATTTTAGGATTAATAGTTTTAATATTTGGTATTGAAACTATTAAAAGCAATAAAACAAGATTTGTTTTTGTTTTAACTACATTAATTGTAGTTAAAACATCTGCAAATTTAAGTGGGCAAAATTATTTATTAATAGGATTTTTAAGTTTAATATGTTTAATAATATTACTTAATAATCAAATAGAAAATTATCTAAAAACCAAATTTAAAAAGAAGAGCTAGTCTCTTCTTTTTTTGACTTTTAGCTATTTTTTTATATAATCAGGTCCGAATATTTATATATTCAATTTTCAAAAAAGGAGGTACAGTGTTTTGCTTAATGTAATATTATTTTGCTATTTTTGTTTATCTCTACTATTTAGTATAGATTTATTTAAATACATAAATAACAAAAGTAGTAAAAAAATTAGTTTTTTGTTTGATTTATCATTAATTATGATATTTTCAAATATAGTTGGAATTTTCCAATTTTACAAAAAACTAAATTTAGAAATACCAAATGTTGTAATTTTATTAATGATTAGTTTTACTATAAAACTAATCATTAATGATATACTTTATGACAAATTTAGAAGAGTTTAATACTCTTCTTTTTTTGACTAAAACCCATTATTTTTTATATTTTCAATAATTTCAACTCATCCATTTTTATCTATAACTCAACCTTTTAAGACTATCACTTCATCAAAAGCTATTTCATTTATTATTTCAAAATTATGTGTAATAACTATCAAAGAATTTTCTACAGAATTAATTTTTTTCATAGCTTGAGTTACTACTTTGTAAGCATCAATATCAAGTCACGAATCTATTTCATCAAAAATTATGTATTTTGGTTCAAGTAAAAGTATTTGTAAAAGTTCAATTTTTCTTTTTTCTCATCCAGAAAATCCAACATTTAAATCTCTATCTAAAAATACTTCAGGAACACTTAATTCATCTAAATATTTTTTGATAAATCTTCTAAAAACAAACGGAGACAATTCTCTAAAATCTTTTTTTACAGATTTTTGTTTGTTATTATAAATAATTCTTAAATATTCTCAGAGATTAATTCCAAGAATTTCAGGAACATTTTGAAAAGAAAGAAAAATTCAAGCATTACTTCTTTCACTCACTGACATCTCAAGCAAGTTTTTCCCTTCTATTAATATTTCTCAAGAATCATATGTATAGCTTGGATTTCACATAAGAAATGAAGTTAGACTAGATTTTCAGCTTCAGTTTCTTCAAAGAAGTAAATAATTTTTTCATATTTCAAAGTTAATGTCTACTCATTTTATTATTTCTTTTTCTTCAACTGCAAATTTTAGTTTTTTTATTTCAATCATTTCTATATTTTAAAGATTAAATTGATATGAAATTATATTTTTTTTTTAAGAAAAGTCAAAATAATAAAAGTAGAGTAAAAAATACTCTACTTTTATTATTTAAATAATTTTGGTTTATTATTTGGTGCAAATTTTATATAAGTTGCAACATTATACAAACAAATATTAGATGTTGATTTTTTACATCAAACTGTTCATCTTCTTATATAATTTAAATCATATATCATTGCTTTATCAAAATCAGACGATTTTTTGTTTCATGGCAACAAGTATTTTCATCATGAAAATACAGCTCATCAAACAGTATTTTTTGTAAATAATGATCAATTTATAACTAATTGATTTTGTAAATCTTTTGTTCTTTCATCTGAATCTGAAATGTAAAGTTCTCAATTACTATTTGAACTCATAATTCAACCATCAGCATAAAATAAAGCATTTATTTTGACTACACTTGAATTTACATATATATTTCATCAATTAGAAAAATCTTTTGTAACATCATAACCGTCTTTTAATACAATTATTCATAAATTTTTATTTAAAGGATTTAAATCTCATTCAATAATTACATTTCAATCCTTTACTATTAATGTTTCATAATCAAGATTTCAAGAGATTTTTACAGTTCAAACAACATATTTAACACCATTAACTAAATCTCAAGATTTCATCGATTTTATATAATTATAAGCATTAGTTCTAACTTTAGTTTGAGAATCAAACTTCTTAATATTTGTATAATTTTCAATTTGTCATGTGATTTTTTGATTTCATACTCATTGACTAATTCAATCAACTTTTATTCAAGTAAAAACATTATTTCATGTTCATTCTTTAAGAATAAAAATATCTGATGGCTGAATACTTCAATCTTTTCAAAGGTAATATTTTACAGATTTTCATCAAATATTATAAGTTATTACAACCGTGTCTTTTAATATTTTAAGTCATGGATTTTTTAATTCTTGTGCTGAAGTTGACATATTTAATCTAGCACTAAATTTAGGATTTTTAGAATCCAAATTAGAAATATTAGATATTTTTTGAACTATAGTATTATCAGAATATGATTCAATTGAATCTTTAAAATTAGATATTTTAACATCATTTATATTTGATAAACTACCTGTTCATAAAATATCTAATTTATAATACATTGTTGTACCAATTTCAGTTTGTTGTGAATATGAAAATCAATCTTTTGAAGCTAATATATCTCACCACATTGGTTTTTTAAATAAATTAACAGTATTATTTCAAATATTATAAGTATTTATTTCTCAATTTTGAATATTATTATCATTCCATTCTTTAATTTCAACATTAAAACGATTTGAAAATTCTCAAGGAGAAATAGATTTAATTATAAATGCTGATTTTCAAGATAAATCCGTAGATAAATATCAATTTTCTATTAATCAATCTTCTCAAGAATTATTTACCATATCTGTAGTAATTGTTTTACATCAAGTAATATTTTCACAAGATTGATTTATTTTAGAAATATTTTTTCATGTAATAATATTTCAATATTTATCTTTTAATATTAAAGTATATGTATAATATTCTGTATTATCAGCATACTTTGATCATGTTTCATTATAAGAAATAGCTGATTTAGATATATCAACTTTATCAGGATAAATATTAAAATTAATTATTCTACTAGAATTATTTCAATATTTATCTGAAGTAATAATTTCCAATTTTTTAGGTTGTTTAGCATTAGTAAAAAAGCTTGAAACAGTTTTATATAAATCTTGTGTTGATACTCATGAATATAGACTAACTCAATCAATTTTTATATTATAATTTAATTCATAAGCACAATTTGTTGTAGTTTTTTCTTTTAAAATTATTTTTAAATCATCCGAATTTGCTTTATAATTATATGTAGTTCATGTAAGTAATTTATCATCTTTAAAAACTTCAATAATAGGAGCAGTTGTATCAATATGATTAAAATTATAATTATAAGTTTTAGAATTATATGCATTATCTGTTATTGATAAAGTTCAACTTCTTCAATTATCAGCTTCTGAATAAAAAGTAATACTAGTATTTTTTGAAGAGTTACATCAACTAAAATTATCACTTATACAATTAGCATGTATTGTTTTTACCCCATTACTACAAGAAAAACTAAAATCTGAATTTGTAACAGGATTAACATATATTTTTTTTACAGCACCATATTCATTATAATAATTTTGAGGTGGATTTAAATTAAATGTAGTATACTCAACAGGTGTTTGATAACTAGAGCTATTTATTTTTTTCTTAAGTTTAATATTAAATCACAAAAAAGCTTGATCAAATTCTGCTTCATCAGTAAATCTCATTAAAAATGACATAACATCTCAATCTTTAACCTTCAATCAAGTTATTTGTTTAGAAAAAACCGGATCTCAATTTGAAGAATCAGCTAACTCAATATATTGACTACTTCATGAAATTGGAGATATAATATATCAGTCTCAATTTTCATAATGACTATTTCAATATATATCAAATAAATTCATATCCACTCTAATTGTAGTATTTGGATTTAATTTTTGTCAATAAGTATAATCACGGAATGAAAAATTTGATTTATCTCATAATATATTTGTTGGTGATATTAATTTAGAACTTCAAATATTTGGATTTGAAATTGACTTATATGAATTTAAATTATTTACTTTCATAAAAAATTGTACATATCAAGTTTTTAACATTACAGGAGATTGTGCTATTGATATTTTAATATGTTTAGTAGTAGGATCCAAAACTGTTAATTTAATAATATCATTTATATTTCAAATTAGTCATGGTGATGAGAATTGAAAATTTGAATTATTTACAATAATTGATCATGTAAAAAAAACAGTAGAAGAAGAAATCAAAGATTCAGTTTGTTTATTTTCAAATCAAATTTCAAATTTATATCTAGTTTCTGTTTCAGATACATCTAAATAGTCTTCAAATCAAACTTTAAAATCTAGAGTATCTCATACAATAGTAGAAGAACTAACATAATTATCATTAGATAAAATAAAAATATTACTATTAAAAGTATTATTTGATTTGATATCTCATTTTAATAAATTAAGTTGGTAATTACTATCATAACTAATTTTATAATATTTTGATTCCGTACAATCAGTAGAATCACAATAGTTTTTAACCCATAGTTTTTCACCATCATATGATCTAATATTACTATCTAAATCATATAAATTAGATTTTTTTAATCATATTGGCATTCATGAATTTAGATAGTTAATTAGTTTTGTATAATTTGTTAAAACATAATCAAAACCATCCTGATATTCTTCCATATCTTCTCCTTCATAAAATTTTGAATTATATGACAAAATTTTACTTAATGTAAAACTTTGCTCATGAAATTCTCATCAGTAATATAAATTTAATTTTACTTTATTTGTAGAATAATAATCTGCTTGAGAATATAATAATTCATTTATAAACTCTGAAAATTTTGATTTTTGAGTAATATTTATATTACTTAAATAATATCAAGAACTATTTGGGTTTAATCAGTCAAGTTTTGTAGAATAACATTCTTGAGTACTACAAACATAAGGATAATTATATTCAACAGCAAAAGTGACTTTTGGGAGTAACCCAAAAATCACTAGTAAAAAATTTAAAAAAATAATATTTTTTTTCATTTTATAGCATTAATTATAAATTATTGTACTTTTCAATCTGGTGATGTTAAATCCTTTTGTATTATAGTACAGTTTTTTTGATTAGCATTTGTATAAGAAGTATTCTGACGATCACAACTCCTTGTAGTTTGTGATGTTTTCCAAGTTCAATTACATGTTCTAGTTCAGTTTGAATTCCATGATTTTTGAGGATTTTTTCAAATAATACATCCTGATTCTAATTGACATATAGTTCAAACATCATAAGTAATTCTAGTACAAGTATAATCATCATTTCATAAAACTTTTAAAGTTTCAGGTTTAAATATAAAGCCTAAAGATAATAATAAAGCAAAAGATATAACTGAAATAGTTATAATAAATTTATTTTTTCTATTCATAATAAAATAGTTAATAATTAAAACAATAGTATTAAATCATATAATATGTATAATGTCAAATATTTTTAGATTATTTTTTTTGTATAGCTTTTGTTTGATAAAAACTAACCTCAACAATTCATTTTTCATCAATAAGTCTATGTCAAGTATCATACCAAATTCATGTTATACTATCAAATATCCACCGAACTCACCAAGATAACATATTATTTTCTTTTAAGTAAGAATAAGTTATAGGATATCAACTAGATTTAGAAGAATATTCATATAAATTTTTAACATCTTTTTTAGTTAATGTTCAATATAATTCTTCACTAAACATTTCATTGAAATGTTTAATTTTTGTTTGTAAAACAACAGGATTATCTTCTAATGAATATAATTGTTTTCAACTATTTTTATCAAATAATTGGATATATGGCATTCAAAAAGTTATCATTTGATTTCATAAAAATCAAATATCTCAATTTAAAGAATCATTTCATAAAAAACTCTCATTATTATATGTTCTATCAAACTCATAAGTATTTATATTTAAAGATGATTTATCTAAAGAAAAAAGACTTCAATCTTCATAATATAATCATTCTTTAGGAATAAAATATTTAGATCAATCTTTTGTATCAACTACTAAATAAATTCATAGAGTTTTTTCTAAAGCAGATTTAGAATTAAATGTAAAAGTTTCTTTTGCCTTATATATAGTAAAATCTAGTCAAATTAAATGATTTTCAATACTATATTCTGTATCATTTAAGTAATAAACTTTATTTCATCAAGCATATCAAGTTTTTTCAACACTTACTCTTAAATGTGCCAATGGAAACATTGAAGTTGTTAATTTATAATAACCTTTTTTATCTGTTAATACAGTTTGGTTAGTATTTAATAATGTTACTTTTGTTAACTCTACAGGATTTCATTCTCCATCTTTAATTATTCAATCAATTATAATTTTTTCTTTTTTATTATCGGTTTCTTTTCTTGCTAGATTAGACTCTTTATAATCTCATATAAAATCATTTAAATAAGCATATATTTCCTTATCTTCATTAGATAAAGTTTTAAAATCTTGATTTTTTTTCATATCAGAAATAAAACTATATGGATTTTGTTTTCATGAAAAAAAATCTTTAAGTAATTCTGATTGAGGATGAACTCTCTCATAATCCATAATAATTTTAGTTCAAGTATTTGATTTTTTTCATCAAAAAATTCAATTATTTTTTATTCAATCAGCAATTTGATATATAATTTCATTTTTATCTATTTTTCAAATCTTTGAAAAATCTTTATTATATTGAATTCACATATATCAAGTTAAAATTTTATTAGAATCATAAATTCATACAACAAAATTTTCATTTTTATAATCTATTCAAGTTTTTTCTAAAACAGTTTTTTGAGATTCTAAATATTCATTTACTGATTTATATTTATTTGGATTTATATTCAAATATGAATATTTACTTTCTAGCTCAATTTGTTTTTGAGTATCTTCTTTTGATAATTTATCAGAATTATTTGAAATAAAAGATCAAATAAAACTAATAAGAATAAACACTAAAATTAATATAATTAAATAAAATATTTTCTTTTGTTGTTTTTCCATAAATAATAATTAAAAAATAATATAGTAGTAGTATTATTATTTTTAAAAAAAAGTCAAAATATATACTTATTTTAATTTGACAAAATAAATTAATTACTATCATTTAAAATACTTATAAATAATTATAAAATATGAAAATAAAAACTATATTAATTTTTTTATTAATTTTAATACTAAATAGTTGTAGTTTGAGTGATAATCAAGCTATAAATAAAACTAAAAATCAAAATATTAAAGCATTAAATTCATATTTTGAAGATATTTTTTCAAATTCACAAAAAATTACTACTTCAATAAAAACTTCTTGAGATACAAATTCTTTTATTCAAGCAAATATTTGACTATATTCTGTAAATAATATTACAAAAGCAAACTGTAATATTAACTGAGATTTTGACTATAATAACCCATTTATAAAAGAAAATTGAAAATTAAATACGAATTTTTATCTAATAAATGATAATAAAAAAAATATTTCATATTCTCAAATTATCAATTTTTCTCAGATGAATTTGGAAAAAAGTTCTTATAATATTCAAACTGATAAAATAAAATTTCTTATTTGAAAATGGTTTTATTTTGATAGTTACAACAATTTTGATAAAAATTTAATAAAAGAAATTTCAAAAAATATTTATAAATATGAAATTTTTACAAGCAAAAATAAAACTATTAATAATAATGAGATTCTTTATAATATTGAACTAAATAAACAAAATATCAAATCAATAATAGAAAATATTTCTAAAAAAAATAAAAAAGACTACTCAAATACTATTACAAATCTAGATAAGATACAGTTTAATTGAACTATTTGAATAAATAAGCAAAATACTAAATATTTTACTCTTAATTGAAATATTATTTTTGAGTGAGTAAATATTCCAGTTAAAATTATAAATACATCTACTAATTTTGAACTAATTTTTGAAGAAAATGAACTCATATTAGAAAAAAAAGACAATAATTTAATCTGAAATATCAAAGTATTTAATCAAATCAATATAAATACAATTATTTCAAAAAATGACTTTTTAAATATCAAACTTTCAACTAAATATTTAACTGATAATATTGACATTGATTTAGATATTAAAAAGACAAATGACACATTAAAAAATATTAAAATTCGACAAAAATCTACATATATAAATATAACTTATTTGAACAAGTAATAAAAGAGCACCAAAATCATAGAATGAACTGCTCCCCATTTAGTGGAGTGAATAAAAAAAGCTTTATAAATTAATTAAATGATTTCTGTATTGAACAGGAGTCATTTTTTTTCTGTTCCATTGAGGTCTGAAATTATTATA
>RRZU012323615.1_pt1 | contig 56662 bp, 51 predicted proteins | sample 2165561 | NCBI WGS metagenome assembly RRZU01 (sample SAMN10456909, study PRJNA506462) | wastewater metagenome | isolation source: wastewater sludge | place: USA: Moscow, Idaho
CACCCCGTTGAGGAACGTATCCCACTGCTGGACCGTCAAGGTCCGACCCTGACCGTCCACCAGACTCAACTCATTGTCCAGACCGGCCTGCGACGTGCCCGAACCGACGAACAACGCGGCAAACGCAGCGATGAGTGCCACCGCCATTCGACTGACGACCTTCATGCTGCGCTCCCTAACTCTGTTCGGCGGCGAACGGTCGTCCGCCGAAGTACTACCTAGTCTCGGCCTCACGCGTGGCGTGGCCCAAATGCTGACACCATGCGTCACATCAGAACCACCAAATGAGAAGCCTCACATGTTGCTCTTATTTATGGCTCATCGTTCGTGACACCAGGAACATAACGGGGGTACAACGGGGCAGCAACGCGTACGGGCCGCGCCAAAAGGTCAACCGCGGGTGAACTGAAGTTTGCTGAAGGGACAACCGGCGGCGCTCGGTCAATCCGCCGCCCCGAAGCGTCCACAACCCCGCACGGGCGATCGGCCCGTGGCCGACCTTGGCCCCAGCTATCCGCCAAGCCTCTCGACTCCAGCCAATTTCAAGGTAATTGCCAGCTAGTCAGCATCAACCGTGGTGCGGAGGAACGTTGTCGCGCAACCACTCATCGCGGCTGGAGTCATTCTTCGACCCATCGGGATCCCGCTCATCCGAAGATGCCCGCGGAATGTCCTCGCCGAACACTTCGTTAACTGAACTTGCCACTGATCGCGTGCGACGCTTCACTTCCACCTTCTAGTGTGACGAAGATCACATTTCACCATTTTCCCAGTTCACACCGCATTAACACAAGATGTCGACAGCCATCTCCCCGGCAAATAGGCAGGTACGTCAGATTTCGAGGCTGGACAGCTGGCCGATGATCTGAACGGCCAGCGGATTGAGGGTCGCCATGCCGTCGCGCACCGCGTAGCGCGACCCTGCGACGTTGACCACCAGCGTGCTTCCTGACACTCCGGCGAGCCCACGCGACAGGCCGGCGTCGATGATGCCCGCGGAGAGGCCGGAGGCCCGCAGCGCCTCGGCGATGCCCAGCAGCTCACGGTCGAGGATCTCGCGGGTGGCTTCCGGGGTGACGTCGCGCGGTGTCACCCCGGTACCGCCCACCGACACCACCAGGTCGACGCCGCCGATCACCGCGGTGTTCAACGCGTTGCGGATCTCGACCTCGTCGGCGGATACCACCACGGCACCGTCGACCACGAAACCGGCCTCGGTGAGGAGTTCGGTGACCAGCGGTCCGTTGTGATCCTCTTCGCCGTGCGCCGTGCGATCGTCCACGACCACCACGAGCGCCCTACCCACCAGCTCGACAGGCTGTTCCATGCGGTCAACGGTATATCCCGGGACCGACACCGGCGACGCCGACCGCCCCATCACTGCGCGGCCTTGCCGAGCGTGACCTCGACCGTCTGCGACTTGCCGGCCGCATCCAGGTAGGTCAACGTCACCTTGTCCCCGGGCGCGCGTGAGCGCACCGCCGCCACCAGCGCATCCGAGCTGCTGATGACGCGGTCGTCGAGCTTGGTGATGACCACCCCGGACGGTAGCCCGGCCCCGGCGGCCGGGCCGCCGGCCGTGACGTCGACGATCTTCGCGCCGTTGGTGGACGAGTCATTGCTGACCTGCACACCCAGCGAGGCATGCGATGCACTGCCCGAACTGATCAGCTCGTCGGCGATGCGCTTGGCCTGATCCACTGGAATGGCGAAGCCCAGGCCGATCGAGCCGCTCTGGGCGTCCTGGGACTCACCGCCCAGGGTGGCGATGGCCGAGTTCACGCCGATCAACTCGCCGTTCATGTTCACCAGGGCGCCACCGGAGTTGCCCGGGTTGATCGCCGCGTCCGTCTGGATCGCGTCCAGCACGGTGTTCTGATTGCCGGCGTCACCGGCGGTGGAAACCGGACGATTCAGTGCACTGACGATGCCCGTGGTGACGGTGCCCTCGAGACCCAGCGGGGATCCGACGGCCACCACGTCCTGGCCCACCCGCAGGCTGGCCGACGAGCCCAGCGCGATGGGCGTCAGACCGGCGACGTTCTGCGCCTTGACCACCGCGATGTCGCTGGCCGGGTCGGCGCCCACCACGGTGAACGTCGTGGTCTTGCCGTCGGCGAAGGTCACCGTCGTCGTGGGCTTGCCGTCGGGTTTCGGGGCAGCCGGGCCCGCGGGCGCATCGGGTGCGGGCCCGGGGGTACCGCCGTTGGCGGCCGCGATCACGTGATTATTGGTCAGAATCAGGCCGTCGGCAGACAGGACGATGCCCGAACCCTCTTCGTTGGCCTTGCCGAGGTCGGTCTCCAACTTCACCACGCTGGGAACCACCTTGGCCGCTACCTGCTCGACGGACCCCGGGGGGATATTGGCGGCCGGGATGCCGGATGCCGGGACCCCGCCGCTCTGGTGCACCGGATAACCGTCGGGGGCCGCCAGCATCGCGACGCCACCACCGACACCGGCCGAGACGACGGCAATAGCCAGCGCTCCAGCTGTCAGAACGCCTGCGCGCGAACGCTTCTGGGGCGGAACGGGCGCCCGGTAGGGGCCGTAGGGCGGCATCGGCGCCATCGGACGGGGCTGGCCCGCGCCGTAGCGCCAGTCATACGCATACTGCGGACCGGGCCGCTCCTGATTCGGGTCGCGAGGGTAACCGGGGTACCCCGGGTGCTGAGGCGACGGCGAATACCGCGGATCGTTGGTCATCGAGCTGGGTCCGTCCTTCTTGTATCGAGAGGCGATCCCGGGCCGGTCAGCACCGAAGGCCGCTGCACCTACCTTGCCCTGGCCGACTGAGAATCCACTGAGATGACACCCGGGATGGGCAATGCTTCCACCCGGTCGACAGTGCCGCGCACCAGTGGATACACCGGTTGACCGGGCAGCCAGACGTAGATCGATGTGCCCGGTGGCCGCCCGCCCCGCACGGTGTCCTCCACCCGCAGCGCACCGCCGTGCTTGAGCACCACCTGCTTGACGATCGCCAATCCGAGGCCGGAACCCGGCATCGCCCGCGCGGCATCGGACCGATAGAACCGCTCGAACACCAGTGGACGCTCCTCCGGGGGGATGCCGGGACCCAGGGCGGACACCACCATCTCGGCGTGGGTGGCGTCCACCTGGGTCAGGCGCAACGACACCCGGCCGCCCGGCGGGCTCCACTTGGCGGCGTTGTCGAGCAGGTTGAGCACCGCGCGTGACAGGGCCGCCGGGTCGCCGTACACCAGCCAGGGTGTGATGTGGACATCGAACTCGATGTCGTTGCGGCGCCGGCGCACCCGCTCGAGGCAGCGATCGACGGTCTCTGAGATGTCGACCTGTTCGTGCACGACGCCGCCGGCATCGTCGCGCGACAGATCGACGAGATCGCCTACGAGAGTTGACAATTCCTCGATCTGCCCGATCACGTCGCCGCGCAGGTCGGCCATCTCGGCCTCGGGGATCGGTGGGGCGCCGGGCGCCTGCGACGCCATCAACAGTTCGACATTGGTCCGCAGCGACGTGAGCGGTGTCCGCAACTCATGGCCGGCGTCGGTGACCAGCCGGGCCTGACGTTCGCGGGATTCGGCGAGCGCACGCAACATCATGTTGAAAGCCTCGGTCAGGCGGGCGAGTTCGTCGCTGCCGACCACGGGAATGGGACGAAGGTCGTCGGTGCGCGCCACTCGCTCGGCCGCCTCCGTCAGCCGGGCGACCGGGCGCAGCCCGGTGCGCGTCACCATGCCACCGGCCACCGCAGCCACCGCAAGCCCGATTCCGCCGACCACCATCAGGACCCAACGCAGTTTCGTGATGACGGCCTGCGTGGGCGCCAGGCTCTTGGAGATCAGCAGCGTGCTGTCGTTGGGCAGGTGCACGGCCAGGACGCGCTGATTCATGGCCGTGCGGCGGGACATGAACAGATCGCCGCGGATGACGGACTTCTCCTGCTCACCGATCGGCAGTGTCTGGCCCTGCTGGTTGGCGGTGTAGATCGACCGGCCCGGCACGATGAGCATCGCGTTGACGTCCGAGTAAGCGGTGCCCTCGATGGCCTTGCCCGGATCGGCGGACAGCGAGCCGCTGGCGATCAGCAGCTGCGCGCGGCTCTGCAATTGGGTATCGATGTCCTCGTGCAGCGCCGCGTACACCACCGCGTACACCACCGTCGCGACCAGCACGACGACCATCGCCACCATCGACATGGCCAGCAGCATCACCCGCCAGCGCAACGACACCGACGACGTGGCCTGCATCGGCGGCCGGTGGCGTCCGGTGTGTGGTGGCGGGGGTGGTGCGGATGTCGGGGACATCGGGGTCATCAGGGCGGCGTCTCGCGCAGCACGTAACCCACCCCGCGCACGGTGTGAATGAGCCGCGGTTCGCCTTCGGCCTCGGTCTTACGACGCAGATAGCCGATGTACACCTCGAGCGCGTTGCCCGAGGTCGGGAAGTCGAAGCCCCACACCTCTTCGAGGATGCGGCTGCGGGTGAGCACGCGGCGCGGGTTGGCGATCAACATCTCCAACAGGGCGAATTCGGTGCGGGTCAGGCTGATCGAGCGGGTGCCGCGGGTGACCTCCCGCGTGACGGGATCCAGCGTCAGATCGGCAAAACTCAACGCGGCGGAATCGGCGCTGTCGTCGGGACCGGTGCGGCGCAGCAGTGCCCGCATCCGGGCCAGCAACTCCTCGAGCGCGAAGGGTTTGGGCAGATAGTCGTCGGCGCCGGCGTCCAGCCCGGCCACCCGTTCGGACACCGAATCCCGCGCGGTGAGCACCAGGATCGGGAGGTCGTCGCCGGTGGAACGCAGCTGACGGCAGACTTCGAGCCCGTCGAGCTTGGGCATCATGACGTCCAGGACGACGGCGTCGGGACGGTCGGAGGCGATTGCGTTGAGCGCCTCGACGCCGTCCTCGGCGAGCGAAACCGAGTAGCCGTTGAACGACAGTGAACGTCGCAGGGACTCACGCACCGCGCGATCGTCGTCAACGACAAGTATTCGCACGGCTATCAGTGTTATCTCAACGCCTGAGATCAGGCTGAGAGGCGCGCCGCCAGGACCAGCGGAATCAGCGCTTGTCGAGGTCGATCAGGCCGAGCCGGGCGGCCTTCTGCAGGCGCCGCGGCACCTTGTGCTGCTGACCGGCCACGGTCACGTTGACCAGGCCGGTGGCCTCGGCCTTCCACTGCGCACGGCGGCTACGGGTGTTGGCGCGTGACATCCTGCGCTTGGGCACAGCCATGACGTACATCTCCTCGTTCAGGGGCTCGATCGACCATACTCGAGCGCCATACATGGGCGCCGACGGCGACAGTTGCCCCTCAGGATAGCCGGTGAGCTGGGTGGCGTCCAAAACGCAGAGACCGCGCCGACCGACACGAATCCCGCCCGCAGCCCGGGTCCTCGACGCTGGCGTCCCTGTAATACCGCCCCATCGCAGGTACACCTCCGCGATGGACGGTCGTTGGCGAGAAACGTAACGCAGGCCGTACTGCAAGCCCATCGACGACATGGAGGCCGGACTGCGGCGGTAACTCGTCGCTGCCAGGTCATGCACAGCTGGCCGCACGGCAGTTCGGCAGCCAAGCGGCGGCCGTTCCACAGCTTTTTGTGCGGATGGTCCAAGGTGCGCGTTCCACGCTGGAAGAGTCCGCCCCAGTGGAACCGGAGGCGAAGGCGCCGGCCGGATCCAAATCACGGAGGGAGGCGCGATGCAGCGCCTGATCATCACGGGAGTCATCGCTCTCGCTATCACCGGACTCGGCACCGACCGGGTCCTGCATGGCCTCGACGCCGATCCCGCCGGCATCGTGCTGACCGCGACGGGCGGACCGGCGGTTCCCTACAACCCCAAGCCCGATCCGCCCTGCGCCAACGACACCGCGAGCGCAGAATCCGCGGTGAAACAGGCGCAGAAGGTGCTGAGGTTCGACCACCACGAGGCCCGGATCAGCGCCAGTCAGCTGACAGCGCTCGGCGACGATCTGAACCAGGAGACCAATTCCGCTGAAGGCGCCCGCAACTGGCGGTGGTTATGCGCCGAAATCGGTCAGGTCGAGGGCCAGGCGACCTCGGAATGACGCTCCCGACCCCTTGACACGGTACCGCCGGTTCTGGATAACCTACCGGTTGGTTGGTCAGCGTCGACGGGTTGAGGAGCGAGTGTGGCGGCTGCGGTTCGCATCGGGAACTGCTCGGGCTTCTACGGTGACCGTCTCGCAGCGATGCGCGAGATGCTCACCGGCGGTGAACTGGATTATCTGACCGGCGACTACCTGGCCGAGTTGACGATGCTCATCCTGGGCCGGGACCGGATGAAGAATCCCGACGGCGGCTATGCCAAGACCTTCCTGCGCCAGCTCGAGGACTGCCTGGGCCTGGCCGTCGATAAGGGCGTGCGGATCGTCGCCAACGCGGGCGGCCTCAATCCGGCCGGCCTGGCCGACGCCGTGCGCCAACTGGCCGGCCGCCTAGGGCTGGATGTCACCGTCACCCACGTCGAGGGCGACGACCTGCTGGCCCGCGCCGGTGAACTGGGACTCGGCTCGCCACTGACCGCCAATGCCTATCTGGGCGGCTGGGGCATCGTGGACTGCCTCAACAGCGGCGCCGACGTGGTGGTGACCGGTCGGGTGACCGACGCATCGGTGATCGTCGGGCCGGCTGCGGCCCACTTCGGTTGGGGCCCAACCGATTACGACAAGCTGGCCGGCGCGGTGGTCGCCGGGCACGTCATCGAATGCGGGGTGCAGGCCACCGGCGGCAACTACGCGTTCTTCACCGAGATCCCCGACCTCGGCCATCCGGGCTTCCCCCTGGCCGAGATCCGCGACGACGGCACCGCGGTGATCACCAAGCACGACGGAACCGGTGGACAGGTCAGCATCGGCACCGTCACGGCCCAGCTCCTCTACGAGATCGGCGGGGCGCGGTACGCGAACCCGGACGTGACCGCCCGGATGGACACCGCGCAATTGACGCAGGACGGACCCGACCGGGTCCGGATCTCCGGCGTGCGCGGCGAGCCGCCACCCCCGACCCTGAAGGTCTCGCTCAACAGCATCGGTGGATTCCGGAACGAATTCAGTTTCGTCCTGACCGGTTTGGACATCGAGGCCAAGGCCGAACTGGTGCAGCAGCAGCTCACCGACGCACTCACCGTGACGCCCGCCGAGATGCACTGGACGCTCGCGCGCACCGATCATCCCGACGCGGACACCGAGGAGACGGCCAGCGCACTGTTGCACTGCACCGTCCGCGACCCCGACCCGGCCAAGGTCGGCCGGGCCTTCTCCAGCACGGGCGTGGAACTCGCCCTGGCCAGCTACCCGGGCTTCCACGCCACGTCGCCGCCGAGCGACGGGCAGGTCTACGGCGTATTCACCGCCGCCCATGTACCGGCCGCCGAAGTTCCGCACACCGCCGTGCACGCCGACGGCACCAGGGTGCCGATCGCCGCACCGGCCGACACCCGCGAGCTGGCGACCGTCCAGCCGCCGGAGCTTCCGGATCCTTTGCCCCACAGTGCAACCCGACGGGTGCCGCTGGGCCTGATCGCCGGCGCCCGCAGCGGCGACAAGGGCGGTTCGGCCAACGTCGGACTCTGGGTGCGGACCGAGGACCAGTGGCGCTGGCTGGCGCACACCCTGACCGTCGACAAGTTGCGGGAACTGCTGCCCGAAGCGGCCGAGCTGCCTGTGACCCGCCACCTGCTGCCGAACCTGCGCGCGGTCAATTTCGTCATCGAGGACATCCTCGGGCAGGGCGTGGCCTACCACGCCCGATTCGATCCCCAGGCCAAAGGCCTCGGCGAATGGCTACGGAGCCGCGCCATCGACATCCCGGAGACACTGCTGTCATGACAACGCGGCACGACGTTGCAGAACGAAGAACGAGCGATGAGGAGGAGCGACGCCGATGAGCATCTGGACCACACCCGAGCGTGACGCGCTGCGAAAGACCGTGCACGCCTTCACCGAACGCGAGATCCTGCCCCACGTCGACGACTGGGAACGCACCGGCGAGCTGCCCCGCGACCTACACCGCGCGGCTGCGCAGGCCGGCCTGCTGGGTGCCGCCTTCCCCGAGGCCGTGGGTGGCAGCGGCGGCGACGGCGCCGACGCTGTGGTGATCTGCGAGGCGCTGCACGAATCGGGCTGTCCCGGAGGCGTTTTCGCGTCCCTGTTCACGTGCGGGATCGCTGTTCCGCACATGGTGGCCGCCGGCGCCGACGAACAGATCGAACGATTCGTCCGGCCCACCCTGGCGGGCGAGAAAATCGGCGCACTGGCCATCACCGAGCCCGGCGGCGGCTCCGATGTGGGGCATCTGCGGACCCGGGCCGACCGCGACGGCGACTGCTATGTGGTCAACGGCGCCAAGACGTACATCACGTCGGGCGTGCGCGCCGACTACGTGGTGACCGCCGTGCGCACAGGTGGCCCGGGCGCGGCCGGGGTATCCCTGCTGGTCGTCGAGAAGGACATGCCCGGCTTCGAGGTCACCCGCCGGCTGGACAAGATGGGCTGGCGCTCCTCGGACACGGCCGAACTGTCCTACACCGACGTTCGGGTGCCGGCCGCCAACCTCGTCGGCGCCCAGGACAGCGGCTTCCTGCAGATCGCCGCGGCGTTCGTCTCGGAAAGAATCGGCCTTGCCGCACAGGCGTATTCGAGTGCACAACGCTGCCTGGAGCTGACCGTGCAGTGGTGCCGCGACCGCGAGACGTTCGGCCGGCCGTTGATCTCGCGCCAGTCGGTGCAGAACACGCTGGCCGAGATGGCACGCCGGATCGACGTCGCGCGCGTCTACTCGCGCTGGGTGGTCGAGCGACAACTCGAGGGTGAGACGAATCTGATCACCGAGGTGTGCTTCGCCAAGAACACCGCGGTCGAGGCCGGTGAATGGGTCGCCAACCAGGCGGTGCAGCTGTTCGGCGGGATGGGCTACATGGCCGAGTCCGAGGTCGAGCGGCAGTACCGCGACATGCGGATCCTCGGAATCGGCGGCGGAACCACCGAAATCCTGACCGGCCTGGCCGCAAAGACGCTTGGATACCAGGCATGAACCGCCGACTACCGTCCTGTGGTGCGCCGAGTGTGAAAGGTCTGCGACTTTGGGCGCGATTTCTCGCGCACGATTCACACTCGACGGAGAACCCCGCATGACGGCCCTGCGCTCCACGCTGGACCCCACCTCGGCCGGGTACGCCGCGGCGGCCGAGGCGACGGCGGCGAAGCTCGCCGAGATGGACGTCGAGCTCGCGACCGCCGTCGCGGGCGGTGGACCCAAGTACGTCGAACGCCACCGGGCGCGTGGGAAGCTGACCGCCCGCGAACGCATCGAGGCCCTGGTCGATCCGGACTCGCCGTTCCTCGAGCTCTGCCCGCTGGCCGGGTACGGCAGCGAGTTCCAGGTGGGGGCCAGCCTGGTCACCGGCATCGGCGTCGTCGAGGGTGTCGAATGCGTACTCGTCGCCAACGACCCCACGGTCAAGGGCGGCACCAGCAACCCGTGGACACTACGAAAGATTCTGCGCACCAACCAGATCGCCCTGGAGAATCGCCTGCCGATGATCTCGCTGGTGGAGTCCGGCGGCGCGGATCTGCCCACGCAGAAGGAGATCTTCATCCCCGGCGGCCGGATGTTCCGGGATCTGACCCGGCTCTCGGCGGCCGGAATTCCGACCATCGCGGTGGTGTTCGGCAACTCTACGGCCGGCGGCGCCTACATCCCCGGCATGTCCGACCACGTGGTGATGATCAAGGACCGCTCGAAGGTGTTCCTCGCCGGACCGCCGCTGGTGAAGATGGCCACCGGTGAGGAGTCCGACGACGAATCACTGGGCGGCGCCGAGATGCACTCCCGGACCTCCGGTCTGGCGGACTACCTGGCCGTGGACGAACTCGACGGCATCCGCATCTGCCGGCGCATCATCGCCCGACTCAACTGGCACAAACAGGGGCCGGCGCCGGTGCCGTACGCCGATCCACTGTTCGACGCCGACGAGTTGCTGGGCATCGTCCCCGCCGATCTGCGCATCCCGTTCGACCCCCGTGAGGTGATCGCGCGTATCGTCGACGGCTCGGACTTCGACGAGTTCAAGCCGCTCTACGGCGGATCCCTGGTCACCGGCTGGGCAACGTTGCACGGGTACCCGCTGGGAATCCTGGCCAATGCCCGCGGCGTGCTGTTCAGCGAGGAATCGCAGAAGGCCACCCAGTTCATTCAGTTGGCGAACCGTTCCGACACGCCATTGTTGTTCCTGCACAACACGACCGGATACATGGTGGGCAAGGCCTACGAGGAAGGCGGCATGATCAAGCACGGCTCGATGATGATCAACGCCGTCTCCAATTCGACCGTCCCGCACCTGTCGCTGTTGATCGGCGCCTCCTACGGCGCGGGTCACTACGGCATGTGCGGCCGGGCCTACGATCCCCGGTTCCTGTTCGCATGGCCGTCTGCCAAGTCAGCCGTGATGGGCGGCACCCAGTTGGCCGGGGTGCTGTCGATCGTGAGCCGGGCGGCGGCCGAGGCCCGCGGGCAAGCGGTGGACGAGGATGCCGACGCGGCACTCCGCGCCGCCGTCGAGGCCCAGATCGAGGCCGAGTCGCTGCCCATGTTCCTGTCCGGCCGGCTCTACGACGACGGCGTGATCGACCCCCGCGACACCCGAACCGTGCTGGGAATGTGCCTGTCTGCCATTGCAAGTGGCCCGATCGAGGGGACGTCGAACTTCGGCGTCTTCAGGATGTGACCGATGATCAATAGAGTTCTGGTCGCCAACCGCGGCGAGATCGCCCGCCGGGTGTTCGCCACCTGCCGCCGCCTCGGCGTGGGTACCGCCGCCGTCTACACCGACCCTGACGCCGGGGCACCGCATGTCACCGAGGCCGACGTGCGGGTGCGGCTGCCGGGGACCAGGGGCTACCTGGACGCCGGGGCCGTCCTGGCCGCGGCCCGCGCGTCGGGCGCCGACGCGGTGCATCCGGGATACGGATTCCTCTCGGAGAACGCCGAATTCGCGGCGGCGGTGATCGCCGCCGGGCTGACCTGGATCGGTCCCCCACCCGAGGCCGTGCGGGCGATGGGCTCCAAGATCGAGTCGAAGAAGTTGATGGCCGCCGCGGGAGTGCCCGTCCTCGACGAGCTCGCGGCCGACTCGGTGACCGCCGCGCAGCTGCCGGTGCTGATCAAGGCGTCCGCCGGCGGGGGTGGCCGCGGGATGCGGGTCGTCACCGATCTTGCCGACCTGCCGGCCGAGGTGCAGGCCGCACAACGCGAGGCCGCCTCGGCATTCGGCGATCCGACCGTCTTCTGCGAGCGCTACCTGCCGACCGGGCACCACGTCGAGGTCCAGGTGATGGCCGACAGCCAGGGCACCGTGTGGGCGGTCGGCGAACGCGAGTGCTCGATCCAGCGGCGGCATCAGAAAATCATCGAGGAAGCACCCTCACCGCTGGTGGAACGCGTTGAGGGCATGCGCGACAAGCTCTTCGAGGCGGCCCGACTGGCGGCGACGGCGATCGGGTACACCGGTGCGGGCACGGTCGAGTTCCTGGCCGCCGATGACGGCGAGTTCTACTTCCTGGAGATGAACACCCGACTCCAGGTCGAGCACCCGGTGACCGAGGCCACCACCGGACTGGACCTCGTCGAGCTGCAGTTGCGCGTCGCCGCTGGCCTTCCCCTCGACGCGGAACCTCCGGCAGCCCAGGGCCATTCGATCGAGGCCCGCATCTATGCCGAGGATCCGGCCAAGGGCTGGCAGCCGCAGGCCGGTGTGGTCGAACACTTCGAAATCCCGTTGGCACAAACGGCATTCGAGTCCTCGGGCCGCGCCGGCATCCGCCTCGACAGCGGAATCGTCAGCGGCTCGGAGGTGTCCATCCACTACGACCCCATGCTCGCCAAGGTGATCTCCTACGCACCGTCACGCGGACAGGCGGCCGCACTGTTGGCCGATGCACTGACCCGCACCCGCCTGCACGGCATGCCGACGAACCGCGACCTGCTGGTCAACGTCCTACGGCACCCGGCGTTCCTGCGCGGTGAGACCGACACCGCGTTCTTCGACACGCACGGCCTCGAGGCCCTGTCCGCCCCGCTGGCCGCGCCTTCCGCAGTCCGGCTCGCGGCGGTGGCCGCAGCTCTGGCCGACGTCGCACTGAACCGTGGCACGGCAAAGGTTCTCGGTAGATTTCCGGCCGGCTGGCGCAACGTGCGCTCGACCGATCAGGTGAAGTCCTATCTGGCCGTCGACGGAACCGAACACCAGGTGGAATACCGCTTCACCCGCGGCGGTGTGGTGTTGCCGGCCGACGGTGCCTTTGCGGGGATCCGGCTCGTCGCCGCCACCCCGGACGAAGTGGTCCTCGCCGACGCCGCGGGCGCCGAGATCGCGCACATGGTGCACCGCTACGGCGACACCGTGTTCGTGGATTCCCTCAGCGGCAGTGTGCAATTCAGGGTCGCCCCCAGGCTCGCCGAGCCGGGTTCGGCCCTGGCGAGCGGGTCCCTGGTGGCACCGATGCCCGGGCTGGTGATCCGGATCAACGCAGAACCCGGAGCGGCTGTGCACGCCGGACAACCAGTCATCTGGCTCGAGGCCATGAAGATGGAGCACACCCTGACCGCACCGAATGACGGTGTACTGGAAGAACTCAACGTCGTCGTCGGCCAACAGGTCGAGGTAGGCGCAGTACTCGCACGTATCGACAGTCCTGAAGGAGAGCAATGACCGACACCGGATTCATCGAGACCGAGGAACGCCGAACGCTGCGTAGCGCGGTATCTGCGATGGCCGCGAGCTTCGGGTCCGACTATTACCTGGAGAAGGCCCGGGCGGGCGAACACACCACTGAATTATGGAACGAAGCAGGAAAGCTCGGGTTCATCGGCGTCAATCTCCCCGAGGAGTACGGCGGTGGCGGTGCCGGGATGTACGAGCTGTCGATGGTGATGGAGGAGATGGCAGCGGCCGGGGCCGCCCTGTTGATGATGGTCGTCTCCCCCGCGATCAACGGCACGATCATCTCGAAGTTCGGCACCGACGAACAGAAGAAGCGCTGGATCCCCGGTATCGCCGACGGGTCCATCACCATGGCTTTCGCGATCACCGAACCCGACGCCGGATCGAACTCGCACCGCATCACCACCACCGGCCGTCGCGACGGCTCCGACTGGATCCTCAAAGGCCAGAAGGTGTACATCTCGGGAGTCGACCAGGCACAAGCGGTTCTCGTCGTCGGCCGCACTGAGGATCACAAGACCGGCAACCTCAAGCCCGCGCTGTTCGTCGTTCCCACCGACACGCCTGGATTGTCCTGGACCAAGATCCCGATGGAGATCATCAGCCCGGAGTCGCAGTTCCAGGTATACCTCGACGACGTCCGGCTACCCGCCGACGCGCTCGTCGGCTCGGAGGACGCGGCCATCGCGCAGTTGTTCGCGGGGCTCAATCCCGAGCGCATCATGGGCGCCGCCAGCGCCGTCGGCATGGGCCGCTTCGCGCTGGGCAAGGCCGCCGACTACGTCAAGACACGCCAGGTGTGGAAGACGCCGATCGGCGCGCACCAAGGGCTGGCGCATCCACTGGCGGCCATCCATATCGAGGTCGAACTTGCCAAGCTGATGATGCAGAAGGCCGCGACCCTCTACGACAGCGGGGACGACTTCGGTGCCGCCGAAGCCGCCAACATGGCCAAGTACGCCGCGGGTGAGGCCTCGGTGCGTGCAGTGGACCAGGCCGTGCAGTCACTCGGCGGCAACGGGCTGACCAAGGAGTACGGGATCGCCTCGGTGCTGACCGCGTCCCGGCTGGCGCGTATCGCCCCCGTCAGTCGCGAGATGGTGCTCAACTTCGTCGCCCAGACGTCGCTGGGCCTGCCCCGCTCGTACTGACATGACACGCCTCATCGAGTACCGCGTCGACGGCCGTGCCGCGCACCTGACGCTGGACTCGCCGCACAACCGCAATGCGTTGTCCACGGCGCTGGTGACCCAGCTGCACCAGGGTTTGCGTGACGCCGCCGCGGACCCGCAGGTTCGGCTGGTCGTGCTCGGCCACACGGGCGGGACGTTCTGCGCCGGCGCCGACCTCAGCGAGGCGGCCGGGGGTTCGACCGACCCGGCGAGTGCCGCCGCCGCGCGGGCCGGCGAGATGACCACGCTGCTGCGGGCCATCGTGGAATGTCCATTGCCCGTCATCGGGGTCATCGACGGGCACGTCCGCGCGGGCGGTATGGGCCTGGTCGGGGCGTGCGACATCGTCGTCGCGGGGCCGCGCAGCACATTCGGGCTGACCGAGGCCCGGATCGGGGTTGCTCCGTCGATCATCTCCCTGACCCTGCTGCCCAAACTCACACCGCGGTCCGCCGGCCGCTACTACCTGACGGGCGAGACGTTCGGAGCCGTCGAAGCCGTCGAGGCCGGCCTGGTCACCATCGCGGTACCGGAGTCCGACGGGGTTGCGGGCGTGCTTGCCGGTCTGGTCGAGTCCCTCGGCAAGGGATCACCGCAGGGCCTCGCGGCCTCGAAGGCGCTGACCACCGCGACGATATTGTCCGGCTTCGACCGTGACGCCGAGCGCCTGACTCAGGAGTCGGCCCGGCTGTTCGTCTCCACCGAGGCACGCGAGGGAATGCTGGCCTTCCTGCAGAAACGGCCCCCGCCGTGGGCGGAGCCGTAACGATTGGCAAACCTCCCTTTGCGACCGCCGGTGATCGTCGTAGGCTCGTCGTCGATGGTCGAACCAGGTCAGCCGCACTCATCCATACACGCCGCAAATACCGATCGGATCCAGGCGGCGCACCTCCTCACGGACGCGGTCGCCCAGGGCCGCCTCGATCCGGCCGAATACGAGCAACGGTTGGCCCGCGCCTATGGCGCACAGACCTACGAGCAGCTGGCCGAGTTGTCGGCTGATCTGCCCGGTATCGCCAACACGCGCCGCGGTGCGTGCAAACCGTTGCCGTCCACGGTGGTGCTGGCCATCCTGAGCGGATTCCAGCGCCGCGGACGCTGGAACGTGCCCCGCAAGCTGACCACGGTGACGGTGTTCGGCAGCGGGGTGGTCGATCTGCGGTATGCGGACTTCACCTCGCCCGATGTCGAGATCTGCGCCTATTCGATCATGGGTGGGCAGACCATTCTGCTGCCGCCCGAGGTGAACCTGACGGTCAAGGGTGTCGGCGTTATGGGTGGGTTCGACCGCCACGTGGCGCCCGACGGTGTCGCCGGCGCACCCCACGTGGTGGTCAAGGGATTCTCCCTGTGGGGCAATGTCGGCATTCGCCGCAAAGCGCGCAACCTGAACCCGTTGAACGCTTCGTCCGCCTGAAACATCGCGATCTGCTCAGCGGCTGCTGCGAGTTCCACTCGGTGTTCGTGTGCGTGAGCGCTGAACAGATCCAAGAGGTGACAGCCGCCAGGTTCAGCGACGCCGTCGGCGGGACCGCAGATAGTCGCCGACCACCGCCGCGCCCAACCCGTCGAGATCGGGCTCGACCACCCGGCCCTCGACCCGGCGTGCCACCTGGTCGACGAATCGGGCCAGCCCCGGATCGCTGCCCAACCGGAAGATCGTGACCTGTGCACCGAGCCGGGCGATCTCGTCGAAACCCTTGACCGTCAACGCGATCGTGCGCGGATGCGGCGGGTATCCGAAGAACACCTCGGCTCCGTCGCCGAAGTCCTCCAGATGCGCGGTCGGCTCACCGTCGGTGACGATCAGCACCACCGGTTGTGCATTCGGGTGACGGCGCAGGTGCCGAGCGGCCAGCGCCAGCGCGTGATGCAGATTCGTGCCCTGCTCGTAGGCGCCCTCCAAGCCGGTCAGCTCCGCGGCGGTCAAGGTGCGGGCATGTCGGCCAAAGCCGATGATCTGCAACGCATCCGAACGAAACCGGGTGCTGACGAGATGGCTGAGCGCCAGCGCGGTCCGCTTCATCGGCAGCCACCGGTTCTCCATCACCATCGAGAACGATGTGTCGACCAGCAGTGCGACGGCGGCCTGCGAACGGGTCTCGGTCTCGGAGATCTCGACATCGTCGACCGTGATGTGGATGCGCGAACTCGTGCGCTCCTCGGGGTTCCCCGCATCACGCAACACCGCATTCGTCAGGGTGCGGGTGACGTTCCAGGGTTCCGTGTCACCGAAGGCCCAGGGCCGGGTGGCCCCGGTGAGCTCTCCGGCGGCGCCGGCGCGGCGGGTCTCACGTTCTCCGTGGCGTCCGGAAAGTTGTTGTGCCACATCGCGAAGTGCCGCCTGACCGAGCTGCCGCATCGCCTTCGGGGACAGCCGCCACCGGCCGTCGGATGAGCGGTCGAGGAACCCCTGCCTCATCAGTTCACGTTCCAGTTCGGCCAGCGTCCGGGCGTCCACGGCGGCGTCCTCGCCGAGCTGACGGGCCACCATGTCGAGGTCCACGTCATCCATGGTGGCGCCCGAATAACTCTGCGAGAGTTGATCGGCGAGCTCTTCGAGCTCGGCGATGTCGGCCATGGCCTGCGCGCCCTCACCCATTCCCAGCGGATCGTCGCCGCGGAATCGTTCCGAGCCCGTCCAATCCTCCCCCGGCCGGGCCGCCTGCAAGTGCCCATCCAGCCGGTTGAGCGCGTTCATCAAGGACGGCGAGCCAAAAGCCTGCTGCGCCAACGCATCCAGCTCCGCACGCTGCTGCTCGGTCAGGCTGTTGCGGAAGCGCTGCGCGGCCGCCGCGCGGTTGGCCAGCGAGTCCAGCAGTTCGTCGACGTTCTGCGGATTCTCCGGGAAGAATTCACCGTGCTTGGCCATGAAGTCTTGAAAGTCCTGAGGGGAGTCCTTCCCCTGCGAGTGCTTGTCCAGCAGGTCGTTGAGGTCGTCGAGCATGTCGTTGACCCGCTGACGGTCCTCGTCGGTGGCGTTCTCCAGTGCCTCTTTCATCCCGGCGAAGCGCTGGTCGAGCATCTCGCGGCCGAGCAGATCCTTGATCTGCTCGTACTTCTGGCGCGCCTCGTCGGATCGCCAGTCGTATTCGGAGAGTTCCTGGACCGCCTTCGCCGGCGACGACGACAACGACTCCAGTTGCATCTCGCCGAATCGCGCATCGTCGTCGAGAGCCCGGGCCAGCTCTTTGCGCTCGGCCAGCACGGCCTCGTCGAGTAGCTTCTTGACCTCCTGCAGGGTGCCGTCGAGATTGTTGCGCTGCAACAGCTCCCGACGGCGACGATTGGCCTCGGCCGCCAGCTTGTCAGCGCCCGGCATGTTCTCCATCCCACGCCGCATCAGTTCCTGCAGGGCACGCCTCGGCGACGTGCCCTGCATAACGTCCTGACCGATCTGCTCGAGCGCATCCCGCAGATCGACCGGCGGGGCCAGCGGGTCAGGACCGCCGGTGTATCGCGAATACCGCGAACTTCGCGGATTATGTTCAACCATAGACGGTTTCGCCCTCGTCGGAGGTCTTGTCGATGCGCTTGGCCAGATACAGCCCCTCGAGCGCCAATTCGACGGCGGCAGCACGCTGACCGTCGCTGTGGGCGTCGAGACGTTCGGCGAGCGTATCGAGGACCGGCAGTCCCGGCAGCGCCGCGAGCACGTTCTTGGCCGACACCCGCTCACCGGTCGTCACGGGTGAGCCGTCTTCGATCGCGGTGACCAGCGGGCCGACATCCACGCCACCGAGAGCCCGCGACGCGGTGTCGGCCGTCGCCCGGCGCAGCAGGTGCTCGAGCACCGCCTGCTCGCGACCCTCCTCCCCGGATTCGAATTCCAGCTTGCCGCGCAGCACCTCGACGATGGTGCCGAGATCGACCACCCGGGCCACCGGATCCGGTTCCCCGAGAACGGCGCCGCGGTGCCGGGCCGACGCGGCCACCGTCTCGGCGGCGGCGATGGCGAAGCGCGCCGACACACCCGAGCGCTGGTCGACCGAGTTGGACTCGCGCAGCAACCGGGCGAACCGACCGATGATCTGCAGCAGATGGTCGGGCACCTCCGCCGACAGGTGGGCTTCCTGCCGGATGACGCCGACCTCGGCGTCGAGTTCCAGCGGATAGTGCGTCCGGATCTCAGCACCAAAGCGGTCCTTGAGCGGGGTGATGATGCGCCCGCGGTTGGTGTAGTCCTCCGGGTTGGCGCTGGCGACCACCAGCACGTCCAGCGGCAGCCGCAGGGTGTAGCCGCGAACCTGGATGTCCCGCTCCTCCATCACATTGAGCATCGACACCTGGATGCGCTCGGCAAGATCGGGAAGCTCGTTGACGGCGACGATCCCGCGATGGGCCCGGGGGATCAGGCCGTAGGCGATGGTTTCGGGGTCACCCAGGCTGCGGCCCTCGGCCACCTTGATCGGGTCGATGTCGCCGACCAGATCGGCCACGCTGGTATCGGGGGTGGCCAGCTTCTCGGTGTAGCGCTCGCTGCGGTGCCGCCACACGATGGGCAGATCGTCGCCGGACTCGGCGACCCGCCGGATCGACTCCGGCGTGATCGGGCTGTACGGATGCTCGTTGAGTTCGGACCCGGCGATCACGGGCGTCCACTCGTCGAGCAGACCCACCAGCGACCGCAGCAACCGCGTCTTGCCCTGCCCGCGCTCGCCCAGCAGGACGAAGTCGTGTCCGGCGATCAGGGCGCGCTCGACCTGCGGCAGTACGGTGTCCTCGAAGCCGAAGATGCCGGGCCACACGTCGCGGCCGTCGGCAAGAGCTAGCAGCAGGTTTGCCCGGATCTCGTCCTTGACGCCGCGTTCGATATGCCCGGATGCACGCAGTTCGCCGACGGTCCGAGGCAGGTCGTTAGGTGATGTCACCACTCCACGCTACGTCGGACCCCCACCTGCGGGCGCGGCCCGGTCGGAATTTGCGTGGCCGGCGAATCCGGGAATATTGCTGAAGGTGCAGTCCTATGTATCTCACGGCCCAGAAGTACATCTGCCTGCCCACTCGCGCTCGGTCAGCGAGTGCCCGGCAGCCGCAGTACGAGTCTGGTGCCGCCGAGCGGGCCGGCCTCGAGAGCGGCTGTGCCGCCGTGTAATTCGGCCTGCTGGGCCACCAATGCCAGACCGAGGCCGGATCCCGACCGGGTGGCCGTGGATCCGCGGGCGAAGCGTGCGAACACTGCCTGGCGCTCCTCCTCGGGTACTCCGGTGCCGTTGTCGTCCACGATGATCTCGACGCCGGCCGCCGAACTGTCGGCCGAGAGCAGGATGCGGGTGGCGCCGCCGTGCTTGACGGCGTTGGCGATCGCGTTGTCGATCACCAGGCGCAACCCGGCCGGCATGCCGAGCATCAGCACCGTGGTCGACGACGCCAGCGACACGTCCAGATCGGGATAGCTGCGCACGGCATCGTGCGCCGCCCGGTCCAACAGCTCGGTGATGTCGACCGGAACGAAGTCCTCGACGGTGGTCAGTTCGCCCTGGGCCAGCCGTTCCAGGGCCGTCAGGGTGGCCTCGATCCGGCTCTGGGTGCGCATCACGTCGTCGATCACCTCACGGCGCTGATCGGCCGACATGTCCAGGGTGGAGAGCACCTCGAGGTTGGTGCGCATCGCGGTGAGCGGGGTGCGCAGTTCATGGGAGGCCACCGCGGCGAAGTCTCGGGCCGACTCCAGCGCGGCGCGGGTGCGCAGCTGCTCATCCCCGATGCGGCCGAGCATGCCCTCCACCGCGTCGCTGATCTCGACGGCCTCACGCACGCCGCGGACCTGGACCTCGTCCGGTTTGGACTGCGCGTTGATGGCGCGGGCCTGCTGCGCCAGCAGCCGGAACGGATTGACCATCACCAGCGAGATCAGCCAGCCGACCAGCAGTGTGCCGGCGATGAAGCTGCCGCAGATCAGCAGCACGCGGCGGTGCTGTGCGCGGATGCGGTTCTCGGCCTCGGCCACGGGCGCCCCCAGGGCGATCGACGCCCGGCCGGCGGAGAACGTCCGGACGCGGTATTCCACGCCGTTGAGGGTGACGTTCGCGTAGCCGTTGCCCAGCTGCGGCAGCACCACGTCCGAGGGCACCGACAGGGTCAGGCCCGCGATCCGGGCGGTGCGCACCAGGCTGCCGTCCGGGGAGGGCGCATCGGTGGTGGCATTGGGCTGCGCGGTGCTGAGCAACGTGGACAGGTCACCCAGACTGCTCACCGAATCCAATCGACGGTCCAGCTGGGTGTACTGCTCGGTGGTGATGCCCACCCACACCCAGGTTCCGATCAACACCGCGACGAGCATCACCGCCAGTTCGGACACCACGACGATGGTGCGCAGCGACAGGAACCCCATCGGCCGCTGCAGCAGCTGGTACATCCGATCGTTGAGTCTCACCGTCGTCAGTGCGCGAAGTGCCGCGCGCCCGTCAGGTACAAGGTGATTCCGGCCTGGGCCGCGGCGTTGGTGACTTCATCGTCGCGAACCGAACCACCTGGGTGGACAATGGCTTTCACGCCCGCAGCGGTCAGAGTCTCCAACCCGTCGGGGAAGGGGAAGAACGCGTCCGATGCCGCCACCGCACCCCGGGCCCGCTCCGCGCCGGCCCGCTCGACCGCCAGTCGTGCGGCGTCGACGCGGTTGACCTGACCCATTCCGACACCCACCGTTGCCCCGTCGCGGGCCACCACGATGGCGTTGGATTTCACCGCGCGGCACGTCCGCCAGGCGAACACGAGGTCGTCCAGGGTGGCCGGGTCGGCGGCCTCGCCAGTAGCCAGGGTCCAGTTGTTCGGATCGTCGCCGGCGGCGTCGAGCGCATCGCGGGTCTGCACCAGCAGGCCGCCGCTGATCTGACGGAATTCGGTTCCGCCGGGTTGCGGTTCGGAGGCCAACAGAACCCGAATGTTCTTCTTGCGCGCCAAGATATCGACGGCCCCATCTTCGAAGGCCGGAGCGATGATCACCTCGGTGAAGATGTCGGCGACGGCCTCGGCCATCGCGACGCTGACCGTGGTGTTGGTGGGGATGACGCCGCCGAATGCGCTGAGCGGGTCGCACTCGTGTGCCTTGCGGTGCGCATCGGCCACCGACTCCGACGAGATCGCGATGCCGCACGGGTTGGCGTGTTTGATGATCGCCACGCAGGTCTGCTCGTGATCGAAGGCGGCCCGCCACGCGGCGTCGGCGTCGGTGAAGTTGTTGTAGGACATCTCTTTTCCGTGCAGCTGCTCGGCCTGCGCGAGGCCGGGCCACCCGGTGTCGTCGGTGTAGACCGCTGCCCGCTGGTGCGGGTTCTCGCCGTACCGCAGCACCGCCTTGCGCTGCCAGGTGCCGCCGAACCACTGCGGCAGTGCCGGCTCGTCACCCGGTGCCAGGGTGGCGTCCATCCAGCTCGCCACCGCCACGTCGTATTCCGCGGTGTGCCGGAAGGCCAACGACGCCAGGCGCTTTCGTTCGGCGAGGCTGAATCCGCCGGCGCGCACGGCGGCCAGCACTCCGTCGTAGCCGAGCGGGTCCACCACCACCGCGACGCTCGGGTGGTTCTTGGCAGCGGCCCGCACCATCGACGGTCCACCAATGTCGATCTGCTCGACGCAGTCGTCCTCGCCGGCGCCGGAGGCGACGGTCTCGCTGAACGGATACAGGTTGACCACCACCAGATCGAACGGCTCGATGTCGAGCTCGCCGAGCGCGGCCAGGTGCTCGGGCTTGCGGGTGTCGGCCAGCAGGCCGGCGTGCACCCGGGGGTGCAGGGTCTTGACCCTGCCGTCGAGCACCTCGGGGAAGCCGGTCAGCTCCTCCACCGGGGTCACCGGAACTCCTTGCGCGGCAATCTTCTTCGCGGTCGAGCCGGTGGAGACGATGGCGACGCCCGCCTCGTGCAGGCCGCGGGCGAGCTCGGCCAGACCCGTCTTGTCATAGACACTGATCAATGCCCGGCGGATGGGTTTCTTCTCGTCGCTCATTCTGCGGTCCTCATCATCCGAAGGTCACTTTTCGTCCCGCACCGCGCAGCCCGCGGGTGCAGATGCCGGCCAGTACGTCCACCAGCAGCCGCCGCTCGACGGTCTTGATGCGCTCGTGCAGCGAGTCGACATCGTCGTCGTCGTGCACGGCCACGGCCTCCTGCGCCAGGATCGGCCCGGTGTCCACACCGTCGTCCACCAGATGCACGGTGGTGCCGGTGACCTTGACGCCGTAGGCCAGCGCGTCGGGCACCGCGTGCGCGCCGGGGAACGACGGCAGCAGTGCGGGGTGGGTGTTGACGATGCGGCCGGGGAACCGTCCCAGGAACTGCGGGCCGAGGATCTTCATGAAACCGGCCGAGACGACCAGGTCCGGTTCATGGGCGGCGGTCGCCTCGGTCAGGGCGACATCCCAGGCACCGCGGTCGACATGGTCGGGGACCCGCACGGTGAACGCGGGTAAGCCAGCGTCCTGCGCGATCTGCACAGCCGGGCAGTCCCGGTCGACGCCGACGGCGACCACCCGGCCGGGCCAGTCACCCTGGGCGGCATCCAGCAGCGCCGCGAGCAGCGAACCGGTGCCCGAGGCCAGAACCACCAGCCGGGCCGGCGCGCTGGGCGGAACGTCGAGCGGTGGCGGCACGCGCTAGAGCCTAGTGGGTGTCGGACCGGCCGCTCGGCGGCGTGTCCCCCGGCCCGAGATCACCGTCGACATCGAACATGTCCTCGGCGTCCGGCAGGCCGGCCAGGTAGTCCAGATCGACCGGCTCCCGCGGACCGACCGGGAACTCGGCGGGGATCACGTCCGGCTCGGGTTCCGGCATGGGGTCGGCAGCGCCAGAGACATCGGCGTCCGGGGTCGGGTCGGTGACCTCGGCGACCTCGGCCGCCGCGACATCCTCGGACGGTTCACCCGACTCGGCGGCGACGACCGCCACCGGCGCGGTGACGGCCGCGGTGACGGCGTCTCCCTGCTCGTCCTCAGCGGCGGGAACGGACTGCTCGGCGGGTACCGGTCGAGGCGGGCGCTGGGTCAGACCACCGGCCATGACCACGGTGGCACCGCCCACGACGAAGAACCACAGGAACACCCCGGGCCCGAAGGTCAACTGTTCGATGCCGACCTGACCGAAGTTGCCCAGCGCCCCGCTGCCGGCGAGTGCGAACAGCGCCATCGCGGCTGCGGCCAGCGCCGACGCGGTGGCCAGTTTCGCCAGCGCCGGAAGCACCCACATCGGTCGTCGAGCGCACTGCTGACCCAGGGCCACCCCGGACGCCGCGCCGATGATCATCAGCGCCACCCAGACCGGGCCCAGGGGCGGGGTGGGTGCGGCGGCCAGGATCGGCAGTGCGGGGATGTCGCCGCCGAACACCGTGAACGAACTGAACGTGGCGAACCCGACGTGGGCGCTGGAACCCACCGCCAGTGCGGTGGTGCCCACAATCACGTTGGGCGCGTAGAGGATCGACAGGATCGTCAGACTGAGCTGACCGAACAGCGAGTCGGTGATGCCGAACAGGTCGTGCATCGTCGACCAGTGCACCACCAGGGACAGCGCGGTCACCGCGCCCGCCAGCCCGAACAGGGCGAGCACACCGGCGCCGGCGGCGCGGATGGCGTCAGGTAGCCAGGTCGGTGCTGATACGTCGGCCAGGGCTCGCTGGCCGACGCGTGATCCCATCCCGATCGCCGCTCCGATCGAATGCACCAGCAACACGCTGACGAACGCTCGCAGGGCATCCGGCGTTTGCAGCTGCGCCAGAACCGACGAGGCGTCGTGGATGACCGCCAGTGCGATCGCGGTGAGCAGCAGCGGACCGCCCAGCGCGGAGGCGACGATCCACCGGAGCACGAACCACGACGCCCGCTCCGAAGGGACCGCGGCCGCGGTGGCGCGGGCGACGCCCCACACCATCAGCAGCACCGGCAGCAGCGGCAGCACGCCGAGTTCGCGACCGCCGATGGAGATCGGTACCTGGTGCACTGCCAGCCAGATGCTGGCGATGGCACCGAAGGCGCCGGTCATATCGCTGTTGGCGATCAGCAGTTGCAGCAGCACCACCGCGGCGATGATGACCATCGCCACCAGCGACGGGCCGAAGGCGACCCGGACCAGATCACTGGCCTGGCGTGGCCCGGCCGTTCGGTTTTCGCGCATTCACGTCGAGCCGGTCGTGGTCCGTCGTCAGGACGGACCCGACGACCCCGACGACCCCGGGGAACCGGTCGACCCCGTCGGATCGGACGACGATCCCGGATCCAGCGGCGAGGAGGTCGACGGCGAACCCGACGGCGAGGACAGGGGGCCCAGGTTGGGATTCGTGGCGTGGTGAAGCCCGGCGGACCCGACAGCCGGCGGCGGGTTGAAGCTGGGGTAACCGGTGGGCGGGGTCGGCGGGGCGTTATCCGGCAGTGGGCCCTGTGACCCGGGGCCGTAGGAGCCGCCGTACTGACTCGGATACGACGGACGCGGGCCGGGCTGGCTAGCCGGCGGCTGGTTGTAGTACCCGCCGGGTCCGCGGTACTGGCCGTACTGGCCGCCGCCGTAGTGCGATTCGTAGCGGGGCTTCGGGGCCGGCGGGGTCAGCACCTCGGTGTGGTACAGCAGTACCAGCACGGCAGCGACGGCCTGCAGGATGGCGAAGGCCAGGACGAGCCACAACGCCCAGCCGACCGTGGCGGACACCGGTCCGGACGGCGACATCACCTGCGGCTTGTTGACCACCTGCTCGAGCACCGCGAGCACACCGACGACGGCGAGCATCGCGACGACGGTCGGGTGGTTCTTGGTCTTGGGCAGCAGCGCCACCGCGGCCAGCAGCGCAGCCAGCACGGTGGCCAGGGTCAGCAGGATTCCGCCGGTGCTGGTGGCCTCGACGGTGAACGGCCCGAAGTTCGTGCTCGAGGCATACACCGGCCCGAACGCGGCGACGTAGGCGGCGATGCCGAGCAGCACCACCGCGATGTTGAGGTAGACCGGCAGCTTGCTCGGGCCGGGATCGGCCGCGGGGGCCGGTGCGTATGAGGGTGTCGGCGCTCCGTAGGAACCGGGCGGGTAGCCGGGCCCGCCGGGCGAACCGGGTGAGTAGGTCATGACCTCTCCTGTGTCGTTGGGCGTCCGCTCTGGGCGACGCTTACCTCGAATCCCAACCGGGGGCCGCACCCCGCGGGGCGGGCCACCGTGGACGTGATTCGACATCCAACGCTAGCGCACCCTCCTGACACCGCCGGACGGCCAGCCCGTGTGTCACACGTCCAATTCGACGGAGGACATCCCGCGGTAGCCGTCGTTCTCCAGGTTCTCGGTGAACTGCCCGACACCGATCACGACGGGTGTGCGCGGATCCACCGTCATGTCGAAGCCTCCCTCGTCCGCCCCTGCGCGAGTGTGCGTGTCGGTCCGCCGACACGCCGGTAGAGCCGGGCTTTTGCGCACACTCGGCATTTACAGCCATCAGTTGGTTCGTCAGGCTGACCTCCGCTGGCCCAGCAACGAAATCGGCGCCAGAGCGATGCTGCCCCGGCGCCGATCGACGAGCGTGCGCGAATGTTTGCCCGCGGCGGCGTGTCGGCGGACCGACACGCACGCTCGCGGTGGAACTTGCTGTCCGGTTACAGGCTCTCGAGGATCTCCCGGGCCAGCGCGGCCGTCGCGGACGGCGTCTTGCCGACCTTCACCCCGGCGGCCTCGAGGGCCTCCTTCTTGGCCGCGGCGGTGCCCGACGAGCCCGACACAATGGCGCCGGCGTGACCCATGGTCTTGCCCTCCGGCGCGGTGAAGCCCGCGACGTAACCGACGACCGGCTTGGAGACGTTGGCCTTGATGTAGTCGGCCGCGCGCTCCTCGGCGTCGCCGCCGATCTCGCCGATCATGACGATGACCTTGGTCTCGGGATCCTTTTCGAACGCCTCGATGGCGTCGATGTGGGTGGTCCCGATCACCGGGTCACCGCCGATACCGATGGCGGTGGAGAAACCGAAGTCCCGCAGCTCGTACATCATCTGGTAGGTCAGCGTGCCCGATTTCGACACCAGCCCGATCGGGCCCTTGCCGGTGATGTTGTTCGGCGTGATGCCGACCAGCGCCTCACCGGGAGTGATGATGCCGGGGCAGTTCGGGCCGATGATCCGGGTCTTCTGACCCTTGTCGACGTTATAGGCCCACGCATATGCGCTGTCCTGCACCGGAATTCCCTCGGTGATGACCACCAGCAGCGGGATCTCGGCGTCGATGGCCTCGATGATGGCGTCCTTGGCGAACGGCGGCGGCACGAAGGCGATCGACACGTCGGCGCCGGTCTCCTTCATGGCCTCCGCCACACTGCCGAACACCGGAAGCTCAACGGCAGAGCCGTCTTTGGCCACGTGACTGACCGTGGTGCCGGCCTTGCGCGCGTTGACGCCACCGACCACCTGCGTGCCGGCCTTGAGCATCAGCGCGGTGTGCTTGGTGCCCTCGCCGCCGGTGATGCCCTGGACGATGACCTTGCTGTCCTTGTTCAGGAAAATCGACATTCCAAGTCTCCCTTACTTATTCGCCAGCTCGGCGGCCTTGTCGGCGCCGGCGTCCATGGTCTCGGCCTGGATCACCAGGGGATGATTGGCCTCGGCCAGGATGCGCCGACCCTCGTCCACGTTGTTGCCGTCCAGGCGGACCACCAGCGGCTTGTTGGCCTCGTCACCGAGGATCTGCAGCGCCTTGACGATGCCGTTGGCCACCGCGTCGCAGGCGGTGATGCCGCCGAAGACGTTGACGAACACGCTCTTGACCTGGCTGTCGTGCAGGATCACGTCCAGCCCGGCGGCCATCACCTCGGCCGAGGCGCCACCACCGATGTCGAGGAAGTTGGCGGGCTTGACCCCACCGTGGTTCTCCCCGGCATACGCGACGACGTCCAACGTCGACATGACCAGACCCGCCCCGTTGCCGATGATGCCGACGGCACCGTCGAGCTTCACGTAGTTCAGGTCGTTCTGCTTGGCCTTGAGCTCGAGGGGATCAGTGGCGTCCTTGTCCTCGAACTCGACGTGGCCGGGCTGACGGAAGTCGGCGTTCTCGTCGAGGGTGACCTTGCCGTCGAGCGCCAGGATCTGATCGTCGGGGGTGCGCACCAGCGGGTTGACCTCCACCAGGGTGGCGTCCTCCTTGACGAACACCTCCCACAGCTTCTGGATCGTCACGGCCGCGGCGTCGAGGACCTCGGCGGGCAGGTGCCCCTTCTCGGCGATCTCCCGCGCGAAGGCCAGGTCGACACCCTTGACGGCGTCGACGGACACCCGGGCGAGCCGATCGGGCTTGGTGGCGGCGACCTCTTCGATCTCCATGCCGCCCTCGACCGAGCACATCGCCAGGTAGGTCCGGTTGGCCCGGTCCAGCAGGAAGGAGATGTAGTACTCCTCGGCGATGTCGCTGGCCTCGGCGACCAGTAGCTTCTTGACAATGTGGCCCTTGATGTCGAGGCCCAGGATGTTCTTCGCATGGGTGTACGCGTCGTCGGGCGTCGCGGCGTACTTCACACCGCCGGCCTTACCGCGTCCACCGACCTTGACCTGCGCCTTGATCATTACGGGCTTGCCGATTTCCTCGGCGATCGCCTTGGCGTCCTCCGCGGTGTCGGTCACCCGGCCGGGCGTGGTCGGAACGTTGTGCTTGGCGAAGAGTTCCTTCGCCTGGTACTCGAATAGATCCATCAGCTTCCTTACTGGCGCGCAGCACCTCTGCGGTGTGCTCACGGCGATGACGGTTTGGGGAATTTGGCCCGGTGCGAACTGTATCGACACGGCTGCGAGACACTCGCACCGCCCACCACCGATGTGGTACACGTCACCGCCCGGGAGTAGTGATACAAATCACAATCCGCGCTGGAATGGCTGCCTGGGTTGCCGAGGTTGCACGACGTTCGTTACCGTCTCTCGAGTCTAGATAACGCTTTGGTCACGACTAGAGGGACATTTCAGGTTGGCAGCGCAGCGCACGACACTCGATCCCGGGACATCCGCCGGCTACGAGGCCGCCTCCGACTGTGACCGCCGCAGCGACCTGCTGGACGAATCCACCCCCCTGGACGAGGGTCTGCTGGCCGCTCCCGAACTCGACGACCTGACCGACACCGACAATCTGGTGGCGCTGAGCCTGGAGCCGCGCGAGGACCTCGACGAGGACTGGCGCGCCCTCGAGGAGAACGCCAACGCCATCACCGACGTGCTGCCCCGAATCGGCCAACACCGCAAGCCCCGGACCACCGCGGTCAAGAGCCGTGTGCTGGTCGCCGCAATGGCCGTCGGTGGCGCCGCCGCCGCCACGTACTCGGTGGTCGCCGCCTCCGACGACTTCGGACACACCACGGCCAAGACCGTGCTCGCCTCGAACGCCACCATGGGACTCGGGAACGTCACCGACAATGCTCGGGGCGTCCAGCTGGTCACCGTCACCCCGGCGGCCAACACCACGATCCACACCGAGGAGTTCGCCAAGGGTGCGGCCTTTGCGCAGGAGCGCGCCGAACGCGAGGCCCGGCTGCAGCGGCCGCTGTTCGTCAAGCCGACCAACGGAATCTTCACCTCCGGGTTCGGCTACCGTTGGGGCGCGCTGCACGCCGGCGTCGACCTCGCGGCCCCCATCGGAACGCCCATCTACGCCGTCGCCGATGGTGTGGTGACCGACGCCGGTCCCACCGCGGGCTACGGCGCCTGGGTCAAGATCCGGCACGCCGACGGCACCGTGTCGCTCTACGGTCACGTCAACTCCTGGCTCGTGAGCCCCGGCCAACGGGTGATGGCGGGCGACCAGATCGCCACCGTCGGCAACCGCGGTCAGTCCACCGGTCCGCATTGCCACTTCTCGGTCCTGCTCAACGGCACCGACTTCATCGATCCCCAGCCCTGGCTCGCCCAGCGCGGAATCACCCTTGGCGCGTACACCCCCTGACCGGTGACCCGGCCGCCTCACGAACAACCTCCTGACGCGTCTCCGGACGATTCCACCCGAATCATCCGCCGGGCACCCACCGGACCCATCCCGGCCCCACCCCGCGCCGACGACACCCGCACGCACATCATTCGCCGGGCACCCACGGGGCCGGCTTCCCTGCCGAATGATCCAGCGAACGATCCCGCGACCACCGCCATCCCCCGCCCACCACGCTCCGCCGCTGGGCCACAGCCCGGCAGCGCGACGGCCGTCGCGGCCTGCGTGATGGCGATGCTCAGCGGGTGGGCGACCTCGGTGGTGGCGACCGATCTGATCAACGGATGGTGGGACACCGACCGATTATTCTGTGCCGCAGTCGGTTTCCTGGCCTTCGTGTTCGCGGCGAGCACGATCTGCGGGGTGGTGCTGCTGTTGCAGCGACGGCAGCTGGGCCGCTACCTGATCACCGTCGGCGCGGTGGTTGCCCTGCTGGCGCTGGGCGGGGTGTTCATCGCCGGAGCGGAACTGCCCTGGATCATCTACGTCATTCCGGCCCTCCCGGTGGCCAGCGCGGCACTGGCACTGTTGCCGTCGACCCGGCAGTGGTGCATCGCCTGAACCCGGCGAGACGACTACAGCTTGGCCACCGGCGCGTGGTTGTGCATCAACTTGACCCGGCCAGCGCTGCCGAAGTCGATCAGTGACATTGCCGATTCACCGACCCCGGACACCTCTTCGACGCGGCCCAGGCCGTACTTGTCGTGGGTGACCCGGTCGCCCGGTTCGAGCACCAGCAGCGGCTTGTTCCGCGGCCGCGACGCCGGTGCGGGGCGCGCCGAGCCGCCGAACCGGCCGGCCCCGCTCACCGGTGCGCTCAGTGACGGGCCGGCCTGCTCGGTGCGGCGCCAATCGATCAGCTCCTGCGGAATCTCCCGCAGGAAGCGCGATTCGGGATTGAGCATGGGCTGGCCCCACGACGAGCGCACCTTTGCCCGGCTCAGGTAAAGGCGCTGACGGGCGCGGGTGATGCCGACGTAGGCCAGTCGGCGCTCCTCCGACAATTCGGTCGGATCGCCCAGTGCGCGCATGTGCGGGAACATCCCGTCCTCCCAGCCGGTCACGAAAACCACTGGGAATTCCAGGCCTTTGGCGGTGTGCAGGGTCATCAGCGTGACCACGCCGGAACTGTGCTCGGGAATCTCGTCGGTGTCGGCCACCAGCGACACCCGCTCCAGGAACTCGGCGAGGATTCCGGTCTCGGGAACGTCCTCGTCGGCCGGTTCGTCGTCCTCGGCCGCCAGCGCTCTCGCGTTGGCCCGGTCGATGCTGAATTCGTGTGCGACGCTGACCAATTCGTTGAGGTTGTCCAACCGCGCGAGGTCCTGCGGATCATTGGACGACTCGAGCTCGCGCCGGTAGCCCGTGCGTTCCAGCACCGCCTCGACCAGATCGCCGAGCTCCTCGTCGAGCTTGCCGCGCAGCTCGCCGAGCAACTCCACGAACGCCGAAATGGCTTTCTCCGAGCGGGAGTTCAGCATCGGAACCCGGCCCTCGGCGGCGGCCTGCAGGGCGTCGTTGAAGCCGCCGCCGGAGTTCTCGGCGTACACCGCGACGCAGGCCTCGGCCCGGTCACCGATACCGCGCCGGGGGGTGTTGAGGATGCGGCGCATGCTCACCGCGTCTCCCGGATTGTCCAGCACGCGAAGGTAGGCGACGATGTCGCGGATCTCCCTGCGCTCGTAGAACCGGACCCCACCGACCACCTTGTAGGGGATCCCGGTGCGGATGAAGACCTCTTCGAGCGCGCGGGACGAATTGTTGGTGCGGTAGAACACCGCGACGTCACTGTATTTGTAGGGGGTGACTCCGCCACCTTCGGCCGCCAGCGCGTCGATCTCCCCGGCGACGAACCGCGCCTCGTCATGTTCGTTGTCCGCCACGTACCCGACAATCAGGTCCCCGTCGCCCGCATCGGTCCACAGCCGCTTCTCCCGGCGGCCCTCGTTGCGGGCGATGACCGAATTCGCAGCCGACAGAATGGTCTGCGTGGAGCGGTAGTTCTGCTCGAGCAGGATGGTGGTGGCATCGGGGTAGTCGCGCTCGAAGTCCTCGATATTGCGGATGGTGGCGCCGCGGAAGGCATAGATCGACTGATCGGCATCACCGACGACGCACAATTCACCGGGCGGGACCGCGGAGTCCTCGAGATCGTGCCCGACGAGTTCTCGAACCAGCATGTATTGCGCGTGATTGGTGTCCTGGTATTCGTCGACCAGGATGTGCCGGAACCGGCGACGGTAGTACTGGGCGATCTGCGGGAACGCCTGCAGCACGCTGACGGTCTCACCGATCAGGTCGTCGAAATCCAGCGCGTTGGCGGCGCGCAGCCGGCGCTGATATTCGCCGTACACCTCGGCCACGATGCCGGGCAGATCCTCACCCGCCTCGGACGCTTCCGCGGCGGCCTGGGCCGGTTCGATCAGCTCGTTCTTGAGGTTCGAGATGGCGTTGGCCAGCAGCCGCGGTGAGTGCCGCTTGACGTCGAGGCCCATGTCCTTGGCGATCATCATGAGCAACCGACGTGAGTCGTCGGCGTCGTAGATCGAGAAGTTCGAGTTCAGGCCCGGCAGCAGCGAGGCCTGGTTGCGCAGGATCCGCACGCACGTGGAGTGGAAGGTGGACACCCACATGTTCCGGGCGCGCGGACCGATCAGGTGCACCACGCGCTCGCGCATTTCCGCGGCAGCCTTGTTGGTGAACGTGATGGCGAGCACCTGCCCGACTCCGACGTCGCGGGCGGCCAGCAGATACGCGATGCGACGGGTGAGCACCGCGGTCTTGCCCGATCCGGCGCCGGCGACGATCAGCAGCGGCGCCCCCTCATGCAGGACAGCCTGGCGCTGCTGGGGGTTGAGGCCGTCCAGCAGCTGATCGGTGCCGGTGGCTTCCAGATGAGAAGAGGTCATATCGTCTGCAAACCTACCGCCGCCCGACGACAGATCGCGCCACGCCGGGCCTCGCGCTCCCGGAACCACACCGCTCGCCGAACCCGGGGGACTTTGCGCTGGCACGACGGTTGGTGGCACACTCGTTTCGTGCTCAATGCGCAGTGGCGATTTTTCCACGGGTACCGGCCAGCGGTGCCCGTGGTGTAGCTGCTTCCAAGAGCCCCGCGGTCCGCATCGGATCCGGGGCTCGTCTGTTGTGTGAGGCCCGAATCTTCGATGAGACCAGACTCCACCAACAGCGAGGAAAATGAGATGACCGTCAACACCGAAGAACTCCCCGACATTGACGATCTGCGCCAGGAGATCGACCGGCTCGACGCCGAGATCCTGGCCGCGGTCGAGCGCCGCCGTGAGGTGTCACAGACCATCGGCAAGATCCGGATGGCCTCCGGGGGAACCCGGCTGGTGCACAGCCGGGAGATGAAGGTGATCGAGCGCTACAGCACGCTCGGCCCCGAGGGCAAGGACCTCGCCATGCTGCTGTTGCGCATGGGCCGTGGCCGGTTGGGGCACTGACCGAAGGTCGAGGCGGCCACACCGGCTGAACAACCGCGCCGTCCCGGTCACCGACCCCAACTATGTCGAACTCGGCCTACTGCTGAACCACCTGGCCGTTGTCGACCAGCCAGGTGCGATCCAACCGAACGTTCGCCAGCATCCGGCGGTCGTGGGTGACCAGCAGGAGTGCACCGTCGTAGGAGTCCAGCGCCGCTTCGAGTTGTTCGATGGCGGGCAGGTCGAGGTGGTTGGTCGGCTCGTCGAGTACCAGCACATTGGTCCCTCGGGCCTGCAGCAACGCCAGCCCGGCGCGGGTCCGCTCACCGGGTGAGAGTTCGTCGACCGGCCGTTCGACGTGGTCGGCACCCAGCCCGAATTTGGCCAGCAGGGTCCGCACCTCTGCCGTCGACCACGTGGGCACCTGCTCCTCGAACCGGTCGACCAGCCGCGCCGTCCCGGCGAATTCCGCGCGGGCCTGGTCGATCTCGCCGACGGCCACACTGGCGCCCAGCGAGACCCGGCCCTCGTCGGGTGCCTGCCGGCCGAGCAGCAACCGCAACAGGGTCGACTTGCCGGCTCCGTTGGGACCGGTGATGCCGATACGTTCGCCGGCGGCGACCTGCAGCGAGATGGGTCCGAGAACGAAATCGCCTTGTCGCACAACGGCATCCGCGAGCGTCGCGACCACCGAACTCGATCGTGGCGCGCTGCCGATGGTGAACTGCAGGGCCCATTCCTTCCGAGGTTCTTCGACCTCGTCGAGACGGGCGATCCGGCTCTCCATCTGCCGCACCTTCTGCGCCTGCTTCTCACTGGATTCGGTGGCCGCACGGCGGCGGATCTTATCGTTGTCCGGTGCTTTGCGGATCGCGTTCCGGACACCCTGGCTGGACCATTCCCGCTGCACGCGGGCGCGCGCCACCAGATCGGACTTCTTCTCGGCGAACTCCTCGTACTGTTCGCGGCGGTGCCGGCGATTGATCTCGCGCTCTTCCAGATAACTCTCGTACCCGCCGCCGAACACGGTGGTGGTGTTTTGCGCGAGGTCCAGTTCGAGGACACGAGTAACGCTGCGCGCCAGGAACTCCCGATCGTGGCTCACCAGGACCACACCGCCCCGGAGGTCGGAGACCAGCGCCTCCAGCCGCGTCAGCCCGTCGAGGTCGAGGTCGTTGGTGGGCTCGTCCAGCAGGATGACGTCGAATCGCGACAGCATGAGTGCGGCCAACCCGACCCGGGCCGCCTGGCCGCCCGACAACGACGTCATCGGGGTGGCGTCCGGCCGCACCGTCCCCGACTCCAGGCCCAGCTCCGCGAGCACCACCGGCATCCGCTCGTCGAGGTCGGCCGCGCCGGCGGCCAGCCAGTGGTCCAGGGCAACCGAATACGCCTCGGCACCGTCGCCCGAGTCCGCAAGGGTCGCCGCCGCGATATCCATCGCCACGGTCGCTGCCGCGCACCCGGTACGGCGCGCGATGTAGCCGGCGACGGTCTCGCCGGGCACCCGTTCGTGCTCCTGCGGAAGCCATCCCACGAACGCATCGGCCGGTGCGACGCTCACCGTTCCCGCCAGGGGCGCCAGCTCGCCCGCCAGGATCCGCAGCAGTGTGCTCTTGCCCGCACCGTTGGCGCCGACGACGCCCACCACATCACCCGGGGCCACGGTCAGGTTGACGCCCTCGAACAGAGTGCGATGCGCGTACCCGCCGGCGACGTCCTTCGCGACGAGTGTTGCGGTCATGGCTTCATGGTCGCATTGCGCGCCGAGACCGACGAACGGGCACGTCCGATGCGGATTACTGGGTTAGGGCGATGTACTTGGTGTCCAGGTATTCCTCGATGCCCTCGACACCACCCTCGCGGCCGAAACCGGATTCCTTGATGCCGCCGAACGGTGCCGCGGCATCCGAGATGACGCCACGATTGACACCGACCATGCCTGACTCGATGGATTCGGCGACGCGCAAGGCGCGATCCAGTGATTGCGTATAGATGTAGGACGCCAGACCGTACTCGGTGTCGTTGGCCGCCTTGATCCCCTCTTCTTCGCTGTCGAAGCCGGTGATCGGTGCCACGGGTCCGAACACCTCCTCCTTGAGGATGCGGGCATCCGCGGGCACATCGGCCAACACAGTGGCCGGGTAGAAGTGCCCGGCACCATCGGGTGCGACGCCGCCGACTGCCACCGTGGCACCGCGGGCGACGGCATCGGACACCAGGTCCTCGACCGTGCCGACCTGTTTGGCGTTGATCAGCGGCCCCAGTGTCGAGCCGTCGTCCAGACCGTTGCCCAGGGTGAACTCGCCCATCCGTTTCACCAGCTTCTCGGTGAACTCCGCACGCACGGAGTTGGCGACGTGGAACCGGTTGGCCGCGGTGCAGGCCTCCCCGCCGTTGCGCATCTTGGCCAGGATCGCGCCCTCGACGGCGGCATCCACGTCGGCGTCGTCGAAGACGATGAACGGTGCGTTGCCGCCCAACTCCATCGAGGTACGAAGCAGCTTGTCCGACGACTGCCTGACCAGGGCCTTGCCCACTCCCGTCGAACCGGTGAACGTCAGCTTGCGCAGCCGCCCGTCCTCGATCATCGCGGTGGTCAGATCACCGGGCTTGGATGTCGGCAGTACCGAGAGCACGCCCTTGGGCAGGCCGGCGTCGTCCATCAGCTTGGCCAGCAGCAACATGGTCAACGGCGTTTCCTGGGCCGGCTTGACGATCATGGTGCAGCCCGCCGCCACCGCGGGGCCGATCTTGCGGGTACCCATTGCGAGTGGAAAATTCCACGGCGTGATCGCATAGCACTGCCCCACAGGCGATTTGGTCACCAAGATCCGACCGGTCCCGGCCGGAGCGTGGGTGTAGCGGCCGTCGATGCGCACCGCTTCCTCGGCGAACCACCGGAAGAACTCGGCGCCGTACTTGACCTCGCCGCGGCTCTCGACGAGCACCTTGCCCATCTCGAGGGTCATCAACGTCGCGATGTCCTCGGTGTGGGCGCTGATCGTCTCGAACACCGACCGCAGGATCTCGCCGCGTTCCCGGGCCGGGGTTGCCGCCCAGTCCCCCTCCACCGCGGCGGCGGCGTCCAGCGCGGCGATGCCGTCGGCGGCGGTGGCATCCCCAACGGTGGTGATGACCTGGTCGGTCGCCGGGTTGAGCACGTCGAAGGTGGAGGTAGCGGCACGTTCCTCACCCCCGATCCACAAGCCGGTGGGCACTGAGGCGAGCAGCGTGGCGGTATCCATGGACCCATCCTCGCAAAGGCGGCGGTGTCCCCGAAGCGCGTCGTCGAAATCGGGCCGCTCGTCGGCGTCGCCACGGCACTAGGGTCAAGGCATGATCGCCGAGACGCCTGCCTGGACCGCCCTCTCCCGTCAATACGAACAGGTCGGTGACAAGCATCTACGTGAGTTCTTCGCCGAGGATCCGGACCGCGGCCGCGACCTGACGCTGACCGTGGGTGACCTGTACATCGACTACAGCAAGCACCGGGTCACCCGGGAGACGCTGAGCCTGCTGATCGACCTGGCCCGGGCGGCGAGTCTCGAATCGCAGCGCGCGGCGATGTTCGCCGGTGAGCACATCAACACCTCCGAGGACCGGGCCGTCCTGCACACGGCGTTGCGCCTGCCGGCCGGGGCCACCCTGACCGTGGACGGCCAGAACGTCGTCGCCGACGTGCACGAGGTGCTCGGCAAGATGGGCGACTTCACCGACCGGTTGCGTTCCGGGGAGTGGAAGGGTGCGACGGGGCAGGCGATCAGGACCGTCGTCAACATCGGCATCGGCGGTTCGGACCTGGGACCGGTAATGGTGTACGACGCGCTGCGGCACTACGCCGACGCCGGGATCTCGGCCCGGTTCGTGTCCAATGTCGATCCGGCCGACCTGGTCGCCAAGCTGGCCGGATTGGAACCGGCCACAACGCTTTTCATCGTCGCATCGAAGACGTTCTCGACGCTGGAGACGTTGACCAACGCGACGGCGGCACGTCGCTGGCTGGTCGATGCGCTGGGCGAGGATGCGGTGAGCAAGCATTTCGTCGCGGTCTCGACCAACGCCAAGCTGGTCGAGGAGTTCGGTATCGACACCGCGAACATGTTCGGCTTCTGGGACTGGGTCGGCGGACGGTACTCGGTGGATTCGGCGATCGGGCTGTCGGTCATGGCGGTCATCGGCCGGGAGCGCTTCGGCGAATTCCTGGCGGGCTTCCATCTGATCGACGAACACTTCCGGACGGCCCCACTGGCCGAAAACGCCCCGGCACTGCTCGGCCTGATCGGACTGTGGTACTCGAATTTCTTTGGCGCACAGTCACGTGCGGTGCTGCCGTACTCGAATGACCTGGGTAGATTCGCGGCGTACCTGCAGCAGCTGACGATGGAGTCCAACGGCAAGTCGGTGCGCGCCGACGGCTCGCCCGTGGACAGCGATACCGGCGAGATCTTCTGGGGCGAGCCGGGCACAAACGGTCAGCATGCGTTCTATCAACTGCTGCACCAGGGCACGCGGCTGGTGCCGGCCGACTTCATCGGGTTCAGTCAGCCGGTCGACGATCTGGCCACCGCCGACGGGTCGGGCAGCATGCACGACCTCTTGATGAGCAACTTCTTCGCGCAGACCCAGGTGCTGGCGTTCGGCAAGACTGCCGAGGAGATCGCCAGGGAAATTCCAGCGGGAGAACCCGCGAATGTGTTGCCGCACAAGGTGATGCCGGGCAACCGGCCCTCCACGTCGATCCTGGCCACCCGGCTGACCCCATCCGTGGTAGGACAGCTGATCGCCCTGTACGAACATCAGGTGTTCACCGAGGGCGTCATCTGGGGAATCGACTCATTCGACCAGTGGGGCGTCGAGCTCGGCAAGAAGCAGGCGATCGCGCTGCTACCGGTCATCACCGCCGATGATTCACCGGCGCCGCAGTCGGACAGCTCGACGGATGCGCTGGTGCGCCGCTACCGCCAGGAGCGTGGCCGGGCGGGGTAGACCTCAGCCCGCCGCCGCGAGCGTGCACCCATATGCGTTTCGCGCGGGGACGAATCTTCAAATGGATGCACACTCGTTGAGTCGGACGACTCAGCCGACGGGGATCGTCGCGCAGCCCACACCGGGGATGCAACCCGCGGCGGAACCGGATCGGACATCAGGAAGCGCCGGGCGGGCTGAGCGTCGCGGCCACGGCGACGCCCGCGAAGTGTGCGGGAGTCAGTTCGGAGTACCGCATACCAATCCGGCTACCCGTTGCGCCCGGCCGGATAAACCCTGGTTCAGGTGAACAGCCTGGCGAATCGGGTCGGGGTCAGTTTCATCAGGGCCACCATCGGGGTCCACGGCCAGCCGGGGACGGCGGCGTGACCGCGTTCGCTCTCGATGGCGTCGACCATCGCACGCACCCCGGTGTCGTTGTCCACCATCAACGACGTCTTGTTCGCCTTGGCGGTCATCTCCGATTCGATGTAGCCCGGTTCGAGCACCGTCACCCGGATCGGACCGCGCCCGTACTCGGCCCGCAGCGACTGGCCCAGCGATGACAGCCCGGCCTTGCTGGCCGCATACGACGCCTTCACCCCCGGCACTCCCTTGTTGGCCAGCACGGAGGACACCAGCACCAGGTGACCGCGTCCGGACGCGTTGAACATCTCCAGCGCCGCTTCGATCTGGACCAGGGCGGCAACGAGATTGGTTTCGAGCGTGGCCTTGTTGGCCCACAGTTTGCCCGACCCCAGCGGGGCGCCCTTGCCGATACCCGCGTTGACGATCACCCGGTCGATGCCGCCGAGTGAGTCCGATAACTCGCCGAATACCTTGGCCACCTGGTCGTGCTCGTTGACGTCGAGTTCGGCCACGGCGACCGTGATACCGGGATGGCGCTGTGTCAGTTCGGCTTTGAGGGCTTCGAGGCGCTCGGTGCGTCGCGCGCACAGGGCCAGGTCGCGACCCTTGGCCGCGAAGGCCCGGGCCATGCCCTCACCCAGGCCGGAACTCGCGCCGGTGATGAGGATCTTCTGCCGGATCATGCGTGCAGCCTATCCGGGTGGACGATGATGACGGCATGCGCATCCGAGCCGTGGTTCCCATTGCCGCCCTGCCGATCGCCCTGCTGATTTCGGCCCCGACGGCCGGGGCGGATCCGGCCGGTGGTGCACTCCACGACCTCGTCGACGCGGCGGCACAGCGTCTACAGGTTGCCGAACCGGTTGCCGCGGTCAAATGGCTCGACGCCGGTCCCATCACCGACCCCGCCCGGGCCGCACAGGTGCTCGACGCGGTCGGCGCCGACGCGGTGGCACGCCACGTCGACGCGGGCTATGTTCGGGATGTCTTCACCGACCAGATCAACGTCACCGAGGGCATCGAGTACACCCGGTTCGCCCAATGGAAGTTCGACCCCGCCGGCGCGCCCTCGGCCGCTCCCGACCTGGCAGGTTCGCGGGCCCAGATCGACGTGTACAACCACACGATGGTGGAACAGATTGCACTGCATTGGGATTCGTTGCACTCACCGCAGTGCGTCGCCGACCTCGACGCAGCCCGCGACTCGGTGGTCGCGGCGCGCGGGCTCGACCCGCTCTACCAGCAGGCATTGACGGCGGCGACTCGCTCCTATTGCCGGATCACTTGAGCAACTTGGACATTCGCCGGTCGGCAAGGGCCTTGCCGCCGGTCTGGCAGGTGGGGCAGTACTGGAAGGACTTGTCGGCGAAGGACACTTCGCGCACGGTGTCGCCGCACACCGGGCAGGGCAGACCGGTACGGGCGTGCACTTGCAGCCCGGATCGCTTCTCGCCCTTCAATGTTGCCGCCTGCTGACCGACGGATCGCCGGACCGCGTCGGTCAGCACGGTGATCATCGCGTCGTGCAGGGCGCCCAGTTGCGCATCGGTGAGCTTTCCCGCGGTGGCGAACGGCGACAGCTTTGCGGTGTGCAGGATCTCGTCGCTGTACGCGTTGCCGATGCCGGCGATCACCTTCTGATCGGTGATCACGGTCTTGATCCGACCCATGTTGCCCGCCAGCACGGCCGCCAGGCCGTCGGCGTCGAGCGCGAGTGCATCCGGGCCCAGGGTGGCGATCCCGGGCACTGCAGCGGGGTCGGTCACCAGCCAGACCGCAAGCCGCTTCTGGGTTCCCGCCTCGGTGAGGTCGAAACCGGGTGCTTCGCCGGGGGTTCCGAGATGCACCCGCAGGCCGATCGGCCCCTTGCCCGGTTTGAGCGGAGCGGGGGTCAGCTTCTCCGACCATCGCAGCCAGCCCGCCCGCGACAGGTGGATGATCAGATGGAGATCACCCATGTCCAGCCCCAGGTACTTTCCCCAGCGCGACGCGCCGGTCACGGTCTGCCCGTGCAGGGCGGTCAGCGGCGGATCGAATGTCTTGAGGACCGACAGCGCCGCGACGTCGACGCGGCGCACCGGCAGTCCGGTGGCGTGTTGACGCAGATAGTCGGCGAGCGCTTCGACCTCGGGGAGTTCGGGCACGACGTCAAGTCTGCCCGTGAAGTTCGCGGCGTGTCCACCTTGTGCTGACCGGCGCGGACGGCCACGCTGAACTGGTGAATGCTCACGACGAGGCCGACGGTGTCTTCGATCCGGTGGCCCGCTTCCTCCGGTTGCCGTTCCGCACACCGGACTTCATCAACAAGATCGTGCGTGGCAGCATCGACACCACCGGGAAGCGGACGCTGCAGACGCTGATCACGACGTGGGACATCGCCGATGGCGGGCCGTTCGCGGCCAGCGCCATCTCGGCCACCGGAATGGCCAAGACCGTCGACGTGGTCTACGACTACCTGATCGGTCCGGTGTTCGGGCCGATCCTGAAAGCCATTGGCGCCGACCAGATCACCGTCCGCGCGGCGCTGTGCGCAACACAGCTGGTGGGCATCGGTGTGGTGCGCTACGTCGCGCGCGCCGACCCCATCCATTCGATGTCTCCGGAGGAACTCGCCGACGCGGTGGCGCCGACGCTGCAGCGCTACCTACTGGGTGACATCACGAAGTAGGTAGGTGTCCATGATCCAGCCGTGGCGGGCGCGGGCCTCGGCACGGAGCCGGAAGATGTCGTCGCCGACGTCGCCCACGGTCCCGGACACGAGCAGTTCGTCGGGCGTGCCGAGGTAGGCGCCCCACCAGATCCGGGTGGCCGGCGGGCATTCCAGGAATGTGCAGTCCGCGTCCAGCATCACCACGGCCGCGCCGTCCAGGCCGGTTTCGCGCAGCCGCCGGCCGGTGGTGATGAGAACCGGTTCGCCGACATCGTTGAGCGGGATCCGGTGTCGTGCCGTCAGCGCCTGGATGGCGGTGATTCCCGGGACGACGTCGTAGTCGATGTCGATGCGGCGGCGCACGAGTTCGAGAATCCGCAGGGTGCTGTCGTAGAGCGACGGGTCGCCCCAGGCCAGGAAAGCGCCGACGCCGTCGGGTCCGAGTTCGGCCTCGATGGCGTCGGCCCAGACCGCAGCGCGCGCCTCGTGCCAGTCGGACACCGCCTGCAGGTAGTCGCCGTCGCCAGCCCGTTTCGGGTCGGTGAGCTCGACGAACCGATAGCCGGGCCGGGTGATGAACCGCTCGCAGATGGTGCGGCGCAGGGCGACGAGATCGCTCTTGTGCTCACCCTTGTCCATCGCGAAGAACACGTCGGCGCTGTTGAGCGCGCCGACGGCCTGGGCGGTGACGTAGTCGGGGTCGCCGGCGCCGATGCCGATGACGTGGATGGTCCGCATGATCCGCAGGGTATGCCACGACGTCGCCGGCGCCGCGACCCGTGACTTCGAGTACCCGGTACCGCGGGTATTGACTATTTGGCGTTCGGTTCCTACCTTTTGAACATGGCAGCGACGCCCACCACATCGGTGACACGCGAAGAGTTCTCCGAACGCCTGCTCAGCGGGTCGGTCAAGAAGTCCTATGCCCCAGCGGTGGACATCGACTGGGACGCCCCGATCGATCCGGACAAGTTCTTCCTGCCCCCACGGATGGTCACGCTGTACGGCACACCCGCCTGGGATGCGCTGACCCGTGAGCAGCAGATCGAGTTGTCCCGGCAGGAACTGGTCAACATCCTCTCGGCGGGCATCTGGTTCGAGAACATCCTCAATCAGGCCCTGCTGCGCGACCTCATGCACAAGAACCCGACCGCCAGCACCACGCACTACGCGCTGACCGAACTCGGCGACGAGACGCGGCACATGGTGATGTTCGGCAAGACGATCGCCCGGATCGGTGGAATCCCGGTGCGTCCCAAGCTCTCCCAACGCATGATCATCAACTCGTTGCCGTTCGCGTTCCGCGGCAGTGTGCTGTGGGCGGCCGCGCTGGTCGGCGAGGAGATCTTCGATTCACTGCAGCGCCAGATCATGGACGACCCTGAACTGCAACCGATCGTGCAGCGGCTCATGCGGATCCACGTCACGGAAGAGGCTCGGCACATCCAGTTCGCCCGGGACGGATTGCGCAAGGCGGTGCCGACGATGCCGCGCTATCGCCGGATGATCATGGCCAACCTGCATGGCGCCGGCGGCCCGTTCTACCGGATGTTGTTCACCCTGCCGATCCAGTACCACCGGGCCGGTCTCGACGGGGCCGAGATGCGGCGCGTCGCCCGGGCCAATCCGAACTTCCGACGGGCCTGTGTGACGTCGTTCGAGCCGTTGGCCGCGTTCTTCGAGGAAGTCGGGCTGATGGGCCGCGTCGGTCGGCGGATGTGGCATCGGGCCGGATTCCTGTGACCGTCATCGTCATTCGGGATGACGCCGACCAAGCCCTGTTCGACAGCAATAGTGACACCTGGACGGTCACCCGGACGAACGGCCAATCGAGTTCGGCCCGCGCGGTGATCGATGCGCGCCGCTCCGACGACGAGACGGTGGCCATCCATGGTCGGCCGAACTACTTCCGGATTCCGGGGCCGCACATCGAACGCCAGGTCCGCTACGTGGACCGCTGCCTGGAACTCCTGGGCCGATCAGGTTACACCCGGATGGAGGCGAAGTCCCGGATCGTGGTGGGCCGCTGGCGACCCCAACGGGTGGCCGGCCACTTCTACCTCAGCGCAACGGTTTCCGAGGACGGGGACCACTCCCCCGATCTCTATGATGGGCATGCCGTCCTCACCCTCGGCGACCGGGACATCGCGGTCCGGGCCCGGCTCGAGGGACACCTGGCGGCCATCGACGGGCGTTACCACTGGCGCGGAACCGTCACCGGCGATATGCCCGACGACGCCCTCAAAGGTCAACGTGCCGTGACGGTTTCGGTCGAGGGCCACAGCGCCCCGGCGCGGATCGCCGAGCGCACCCCGTGGGGCGGCTACACCGTCACCGGTTCGGGCACACCACCTTTCCCGACCACCGTCTCATAACCTGCGGCCGGCGGACAGCAGCACTACGGCCAGAACCGCGGCGACACCACCGGAGATCAGCAGCGGCAGTCGACCGTCGGTTCCCCACAGCAGACCGGCCCACACACCCGCGACCAGGACGGCCATCCCGCTGAGCCCCTGGAATACGCCTTGGGCGCTGCCCTGGCAGGAGTCGTCGGCAAGTCGGGAGACCCACGCCTTGCCCACGCCGTCGGTGCAGGCGGTGAACAATCCGTAGCTGCCGATCAGCAGCCAGGCGACGCCGCGATCGGCGGTCAGGCCCAGACCCAGATACCCGATGGCGAAGAACACGACACCCACGCCGAACACCACCGGCGGCGCGACACGATCGGCCAGCGCGCCGGCGGGGTAGCTGGCCGCCGCGTAGACCAGGTTGTAGGTGACGTAGGCCAGGATGATCTCGACGACGGAGAAGCCGATCTCGTTGAGCCGCAACAATAGCAGCGCGTCGGGGAAGTTGACCAGGCCGAAGACGACCAGCACCGCGACGGTGCGCCAATACCGCCGCGGCAGTTCGCCGATATTGGCGAAGATCCGGCGGCGCTCCGAAGCCGGCGGAACCCGGGTTTCCCGGGCCAGGAACACCAGCGCCACGCTGAGAACCGCCGGGACCACCGCGATCCAGAGCAGCGGGGCGATCCGGTGGTCCAACAGTTCGTAGCCAGCCAGCCCGATCAGCGGGCCGATCACCGCCCCGCACGTATCCATGGCCCGGTGGAACCCGAAGACGCGTGCCCGCGCGGTCTCCGGCACGCCGTCGACCAACAGCGCATCGCGCGGTGCGCCACGGATTCCCTTGCCCAGTCGGTCGACGACCCGCCCCGCCAGGACGCCATGCCACCCCGTCGCCGCGGCGACGATCACCTTTCCCAGCGCCGCCAACCCGTACCCGGTGCCGACCAGTGGGCGTCGCGCCACCCGGTCCGACATCGGGCCCACACCGAGTTTGGTCAGCGAGGCCGCACCCTCGGCGATCCCTTCGACGGCGCCCACCACGGCGGTCGGCGCGCCGAGGACGGCGGTGAGGTAGATGGGGAGCAGCGGATACAACAGTTCACTCGCGGTGTCCTGCAGCAGCGAGACCGCCGACAGCACTTTGACGTTGCGCGTCAGCCAATGCTGCGCGTCCGCTGTGGAATTGCTCAACGCCGGTGGCCGGAGTCGGGCGTGCACGACACCTGCTCGCAGATTGCGGTCACCAATGAATTCTTGCGCACGGCGTCCACTACAGTCGCTTGGTACTCGGTTCGACGGTCGCCTTGACCCCCTCGGAGAGGATGCCAGTGTCGATGATCAACGGCCTGCCGGCCCACGCACTGCTGGTGCATTTCGTCGTCGTCCTCGCGCCCCTGACCGCGGTGCTGGCGATCCTGTGTGCGGTGTGGCCCGCCGCGCGACGGCGACTGGTGTGGCTCGTGCTCGCCCTGTCCGTCGCGGTGCTCGCGGTGACGCCGTTGACCACCGAGGCCGGCGAATGGCTCGAACACCGCGTCGGCGAATCACCGGCGGTCGAAACCCACGCGGGCCTCGGTGACACGATGCTCTACTTCGCCATCGCGCTGCTGGTGGCCGCGGTGCTGCTGGTGGTGTTGCACCGACGGGAACTGGGCAGCGTCGTCGCGGTGATCCTCAGCGTGGTCGTCGTCGCCGCCAGCGCGGCCACCATCGTGCAGGTGGTCCGGATCGGCGACAGCGGGGCACGCGCCACCTGGGGCGATGTCGCGGCGAACCAGCCACAGAACGACGACTAGCGGCATGCGGTTCACGTACGCGGAGTCCATGACCGATTCGTCGTTCTATATCCCGCTGGCACAGGCCGCCGAACGCGCGGGCTTCGATGCGATGACCATCGCCGACAGCGTCGCCTATCCGTTGGAATCGGACGCGAAGTATCCCTACACGCCCGACGGCGACCGCGAGTTCCTGGACGGCAAGGAGATCATCGAGGCGTTCGTGCTGGCCTCGGCGCTGAGTGCGGTCACCACGACACTGCACTTCAACTTCTTCGTCCTCAAGCTGCCGATCCGCCCGCCGGCTCTGGTGGCCAAGCAGGCCGGCTCGATCGCCGCGCTGTTCGGCAATCGGCTCGGGCTGGGCGTGGGCACCAGCCCCTGGCCCGAGGACTACGACCTCATGGGTGTGCCATTCGCCAAGCGGGGCAAGCGAATGGACGAGTGCATCGAGATCATCCGCGGCCTGACCACCGGCGACTACTTCGAATTCCAGGGCGAGTTCTACGACATTGCCAAGACCAAGATGACACCCGCGCCCAGCAAGCCGATCCCGATCCTGATCGGTGGGCACGCCGACCTCGCGCTGCGCCGGGCGGCCCGCAACGACGGCTGGATGCACGGCGGCGGGTCCGCCGAGGAACTCGACGACCTGCTGGCGAAACTGCAGGAGTACCGCCGGGCCGAGGGCCGCGCGGGTGACGACTATCAGGTGCGCGTGATCTCGATGGACGCCTACAAGGCCGACGGCATCAAGCGGCTCGAGGACAAGGGCGTGACCGATGTGATGGTCGGCTTCCGGTTGCCGTACATCATCGGCCCGGACCCGCAGCCGCTGGAGGACAAGATTCGCAGCCTGGAGAAGTACGCCGACAAGGTGATCTCGAAGGTCTGATTCCTGGCCGCGAGCGCTCAGCTGGGTACGGTTTCGCGGCCCAGATTCGTACGCAGCTGAGCGCTCGGCCATGGGATTGCCGTCGATCGCGTTCAGCTCGTCGGGGCGGTCCAGGGTGACCACGGCGATGCCACTCGGCGCAGATTCCGGGCCACTCAGGGGGTTGATATGAACCACGTCACTCATGCCGCCGACGTTGGGCGACCGAAGTTGTACGGTGCCCGGATGGGCGCATACCAGGACGTGCTCGACCAGAGCACCAAGGATCCGGCCGGCTTTTGGGCCGAGGCCGCCAAGGCCGTCACCTGGACCCGGGAGCCGCACCGCATCCTCGATGACGCCAATCCGCCGTTCTACCGCTGGTTCCCGGACGCCGAACTGAACACGTGCGCCAACGCCCTGGACCGTCACGTCGCCGACGGCCGTGCCGATCGGCCGGCGTTGATCTACGACTCCCCGGTCACCGGCACCAAGCGGGTGTACACCTACGCCGAGCTGCTCGACGAGACCGCCCGGTTCGCCGGCGCGCTGCGCGGCCTCGGGGTGGGCAAGGGCGACCGGGTGGTCATCTACCTGCCGATGATCCCGGAAGCGGTCATCTCCATGCTGGCCTGCGCCCGGCTCGGTGCCGTGCATTCGGTGGTGTTCGGCGGTTTCGCCCCGCACGAACTGGCCGTGCGTATCGACGACGTTCGGCCCACCGTGGTGATCACGGCCTCGTGCGGCATCGAACCCACCCGCATCGTGGAGTACATGCCGATGCTCGAGGACGCCATCGCGATGTGCGCTCATCCGCCGCTGCATTGCGTTGTGGTGCAACGTGATCGGCACCGCTGCGACGTGGTGAAGGGCCGGGACGTGGAGTGGCAGGAGGCGATGGCGGACGCCGAGCCCGTCGATCCGGTTCCGGTGGCGGCCACCGACCCGCTGTACGTGCTCTACACCTCGGGAACCACCGGCAAGCCCAAGGGTATCGTCCGCGACAACGGTGGGCACGCGGTGGCACTGCTGTGGACGATGCGCCATATCTACGACCTGGCGCCGGGTGAAGTGTTCTGGGCCGCTTCGGATGTCGGCTGGGTGGTCGGCCATTCCTACATCATCTACGCACCCCTGCTAGTGGGGGCCACCACGGTGCTCTACGAGGGAAAGCCGGTGGGCACCCCCGACCCGGGCGCGTTCTGGCGGGTGATCGCCGAACACAAGGTGAAGGCACTCTTCACCGCGCCGACCGCGATCCGGGTGATCCGCAAGGAGGATCCGGAGGCCACCCACCTGGCCCGCCACGACACGTCGAGCCTGGCGTACCTCTTCGTCGCCGGCGAGCGGCTGGATCCCGACACCTATCACTGGGCGGCCGACAAGCTCGGGGTGCCGGTGATCGACCACTGGTGGCAGACCGAGACCGGGTGGGCGATTGCCGCCAATCCGATGGGCCTGCAACCACTTCCGATCAAGGCGGGGTCGCCGACGGTGCCAATGCCGGGTTACGACATCCACATCCTGCACGACGACGGTCGTCGGTGCGACGCTGGTGAGGAGGGCGCAATCTGCATATCGCTGCCGCTGCCGCCCGGCACGTTGCCGACGCTCCGGGGCGCCGATGCGCGTTATCAGGCGTCCTATCTCAGCGAGCACCCCGGCTACTACCTGACCGGCGACGGCGGCCGGATCGACGAGGACGGCTACCTGTTCGTGATGGGCCGTATCGACGACGTGATCAACGTTGCGGGACACCGGCTTTCCACCGGCGCCATCGAAGAGGTGCTGGCCACCCATCCGGCCGTCGCCGAATGCGCGGTGATCGGTGTGCCCGACGAGATCAAGGGCCAGGCACCGCGCGGCCTGGTGGTGCTCAAGGCCGGCGCCTCGGCCGACGGCCTGGCCGAGGACCTGGCCGAGCTGGTGCGCACCGAGATCGGCGCCGTCGCGTCCTTCCGGTTGGTGGACGTGGTTCCCGCGCTGCCCAAGACACGGTCGGGCAAGATCCTGCGCAAGACGTTGCGCGGCATCGCCGCCGGCCGCGACGAACCCGTCCCGTCGACCATCGAGGACGCGTCGGTGCTGGATGTACTGCGGCCCATTCTTGTTGTGCGGGAATAGGTATGGAGTTGACCCTCGATGAACTCGACGTCGCCGATCCGGCCGACGCCTGGACGGCGGCGGGTTTCGAGGTGGGCACGGGTGGCGTGTGTCGCGTCGGCGATGTCGGCGTCCGGCTGGTCGGTCGACAGCGCGGCACCGGCATCGTCGGGTGGTCGTTGCGCGGGCTCCCAAGTGACTTCCGGCGCGACGAGCTCGACGCAATCCCGACCACGCGATCGACCGCCGGATCGGCGCCGAATGCTCCCGCCGAGCACCCCAACGGGGTGAGGTCGATCGACCACGTCGTGCTGCTGTCACCCGATCTGGACCGCACGGTTGCCTCGTTGGGAGCCGCGGGCGCGAACCCCCGCCGCGAGCGCGACGCGGAACTCGGTGGACGACCCATCCGGCAGATCTTCTACCGAATGGGCGAGGTGATCGTCGAGGTTGTCGGCACACCGGGGTCCGCGACGGCGGAACCATCCACCCTGTGGGGAATCACCTTCGCCGTCGCGGACATCGACGCCGCCGCTGCGTATTTCGGTGACCGCACCGCGCCAGTGAAGGACGCGGTACAGCCCGGTCGCCGGATCACCACATTGCGACACCAGGAGTTCGGGATGTCGGTCCGGACCGCGTTGATCTCTTATCCTCGGCGGATGACCGACGGAAAGTCCGCCCGTGACTGACGACGTCGTGGTGATCCACACCGACGGCGGATGCCGCCCCAACCCCGGACCCGGCGGCTGGGGCGCGGTGCTACGGCACCGCGAACACGTCCGCGAGATGTACGGTGGCGATTCCGGCCGCACGAGCAACAACCGGATGGAGCTGTCGGCGCCCATCATGGCGCTCGAGGCCCTCACCAGGCCCATGTCGGTGCACCTCTACACCGACAGCACCTACGTCCGTAACGGCATCACGACGTGGGTGCTGGGCTGGGAACGCAACGGGTGGCTGACGGCCGCCAAGCAGCCGGTCAAGAACGTCGATCTATGGCAGCGGCTGCAGGTTGCCCAGGCGCGGCATCGGGTCGAGTGGTTCTGGGTCAAGGGTCACGCCGGAGTGGCCGACAATGAGTTGGCCGACGAACTGGCGACGCGCGGCCTGCTGGAGGCCATTGATGCGTCGCGGATCGGAATGTCCTGACCCGCGTCATGATCTCACCATCCTCCTCGACGATGCGCATCGTTTGCACGCGCCCATCTGCTGAGCTGGATATCCCTCCTACCAATGCGCCGGGGCGGGTGTCTCGATATCGAGCGGTCGTTGATATCGCAGGTATGGGTGGACGTTGTGCGGGTGAACCCTCGACGTCTCGGAGTCGGAGCGTCAAGGCTCGCGCGGACGGCCTCCGCGGCTGAACGACGTTCTGCATTCCGGTTCCCATTCGACTACCCCTGCCCTGCCTGCATGCGGCCCAGGTCGGACCGCGCCCGCCGCGTTCCGCCGCTGCGACCTGACGGCAGTACCGAGAAATAGCCGCAGGCCTCAGCCGAACGACAGTGCCCAGGTGGTGGTTTCGGCCACCGATCGTCGGGATGTGCGTACGACGGGGTCGGCGCCGACGGGCACACCGAGCCGGATCAGCGCCTGCGGGTACGCCTCGGCGTCGAACACCTCGCACGCCAGCGTCAGACGGTCGCGGATGTCGTTCAACGGCTCGGTCAGCGGACAGGTCGCCAGATTCATCGCGGCCGCCGACAACAGCAGACGGCTCAGCGCCTCCCCGGCGCGCAGGCGCATACCCGCGTCGTCCCGGTCGGTGCCCACCGCCAGCAGTACCGCATCGTCGACGGGCGGACCGGGATCCTCGGCGGCGACGTGGCCGTACTGCAGCTGCACGGTCCCGTCGTCGAGTCGGATCCAGCGGGAGCGCGGGACGACGTTGAAACGCACCTGCAACCGGGCGGCCCGGATGTACATCAACTCCAAGGTGCCGGGTTCGAGCGAGGCGGCGGAGTAGCGACGGCGGTCGGCCCGGCGGCCCGGGATCGCGGCGGCAAGCTCGGCGTGCGCCCCGTCGGGCGGCCCCTCGATCAGCTCCAGGATCGCCAGGTGGCTGTCGTCATCAGGATCGGGAAACCGGTGCACGCGGGGCGACCAGCCGCGGGCGGCGAGCACCGATACGCAGTGGTCCAAGACCGCCCCGCAGCCGAGTAGGACGTCGCGCCGGTCGTCGGGCGCGACACCGGCATGGCGATTCCAGTCCGCGTACAGATGCACGGCGGCGTCATCGACGTGCCATCGCCACGGCTGCAGATTCCCCAGCGACGGAGCACGGGCGGCGAGGTCCAGCACAGTGTGGAGTTCACCTCGCTCGGGAAACCGACTCACCAGCTCTCTCACCTCCTCCCGGTCCGACATCACAGTATGGTCGGTGGCTTACCCCGCTGGCTCCCGAACAACTTCCGCGGGCGCCTTATCGGGCCGCAGCCCACGCCAGCTCGGGTGCCGCAGATGCCCGTCGCCGGTCCACTCACCGTAGCGGACCTCGCCGACCAACTCCGGCCGGACGAATGTGACGTTCTTCGCGTCGACCCGCGAAAGCCGTTCGCTGAATGGTGATTCGGCCGTCTCCAGCGGCGCCAGAATCTGACCGAGCTTCGTCAGCTCCTTCTCGGTGAAACCGGTACCGACCCGGCCGGCGAAGTCCAGGCCGTCGCGGCCGGGAATCCCCATCAGCAGCGCCCCGATTCCACTGGAGCGCCCGCCCTCGCCCCGGCGCCAGCCGCCGATCACGATCTCCTGGGTGTGCCACACCTTGTCCTTGATCCAGGCCGACGACCGGGTACCGGGCTGGTAGGGCGAATCCCATTTCTTGGCGACCACACCCTCCCACCGACGCTCGCGCGAGTATTCCAGGGCGGCCGCGCCATCGCCGGGAATCTGTTCGGGAACAATGAGATTCGTTCCCCTGCTGAGCATGTCGAGCAACGCGCGCCGATCCCGGTACTTGACCTTCACCAGGGAGCGGCCGTCGAGGAACAGCAGGTCGAACGCCCAGTACTCCACCCGCGTCGCACGGGCCCGGTTCTGCATCTCCTCGAAGCTCGGCACCCCGGACTCGTCGAGGGCGACCACCTCGCCGTCCAGGATCAGCTGGTGCTCGGCGAGGTCACCGGCGATCGCCGCCAGTTGCGGGAACTCCGCGGTCATATCGCGTCCACTGCGCGAGCGCAGCCGCAGGTCGCCGCGATCGGACTCGAACAGCAGCCGGTAGCCGTCCCACTTGCCCTCGAAGGCCCACTGGGCTCCCTGGAGTTTGGCCACCGACCCGTGCGTGGCCAGCATCGGCGCGACGTCTCGCGGGAGCGGTACCGGCTGCTCCTTGGTGCGGTGCGCCAGCCAGTTCTTGCCGTCGGTGTGTATCAGCGCGTAGCGCCCGGAGATCTTCTGGCCGTGCAACGTGATGATCACCTCGTCCGGCCGCCACTTCTCGGTGTCGTAGGTACCCGAATCCCAGACCCGGACCTGTCCGCCGCCGTACTCGCCGGCCGGGATGGTGCCCTCGAAACTCGCATACTCGAGCGGATGGTCCTCGGTCTGCACGGCCAGGTGATTCACCGACGGTGCGGTCGGCAGGTTCTTCGGTACCGCCCAGGACACCAGCACGCCGGCCCGCTCGAGCCGGAAGTCGTAATGCAGCCGGCGGGCGTGATGCTCCTGGATGACGAACGTATTGTCTTTCCCGGCAACGGGTTTGACGGCGGGAACAGGCTCCGGTGTCTTCCCGGCGTCCCGCTTGTTGCGGTAGACGGTCAGCCGGTCGGGCAGATCGGCGGCCGCGTCGAGGCCGTCGAGCAGGTCGCCGTCGCGGGCCACCCGGTCGAGAACCTCGTCGTAACGCAGCTGTGAGAGATCGGCACCCTCGATCTCGTCCCAGCTGCGCGGGGCAGCGACGGTCGGTTCAGCACGCCCCCTCAGCGAATACGGCGCGATGGTCGTCTTGGCTGCACTGTTCTGGCTCCAGTCCAGCAGGATCCGACCCTGCCGCATGCTCTTCGTCATGGTCGCGGTCACCAGGTCGGGCATCGTCTGCTCGAGTTGCTGCGCAACCCGTTTGGCCAGAGTGGAGGCGCCCCGCGAGCTGACCGGCGAGTCGAAGCGGGCATACAGGTGCAGGCCCTTGCTGCCGCTGGTCAACGGGTAGGTCGCCAGGCCGAGGTCATCCATGAGTTCTCTTACCGCACAGGCGACTTCACACAGCTGGCTCATGGTGACGCCGTCGCCGGGGTCCAGATCGAAGACCAACCGGGTGGCCGGGCCCGGCTCGCCGGAGACGAAACGCCATTGCGGCACATGAACTTCCAGGGCCGCCTGCTGGGCGATCCACGCCAACCCGGCAACGCTGTCGATCACCGGATACGTCGTGGTACCGGACCCGTGTACGACCGTGACCCGTTCCAGCCACGCCGGCGCCGACGAGGCCAGTTGTTTCTCGAAGAACTCCGACCGCTCCACTCCGTTGGGCCATCGTTTCCGGGTCACCGGCCGACCGGCGATGTGCGGCAGCATCACCGGCGCGATGGCGGTGTAGTAGTCGAAGACATCGGCCTTGGTGGTGCCTGTCGCGGGGTACAGCACCTTGTCGGCATTGGTCAGCGTGACCGTGGGCGCAGACGAATCCATCCCCGACCACGCTATACCTTGGTACCGTTGAATCATGCCGCGCGCGTGGCGCAACCGATTGGTGGCGGCAGGGACCGGATTCACGGCCGCCTGCATATTCGTCTGCGTCGCACCGGCCGATCCCCCCGCCTCGGCCGACCCGCGTGACTGGGTGCCCTGGTGCACCGGTGACCAGACCCCGGCGGACTCCAACTGCCGGGTCAACCCGAACGACGGACGCACCGACAACGCACCCGGGGCCAACCCCGACGTCCCGTTGGGTGTGACGCCCGATCTGGTTGCGGTTACGGGTCAGTCCTCCTGACCGGTGGGCCATACTGGGGCCATGCGCTCCATTTGGAAAGGTTCGATCTCCTTCGGGCTGGTGAACGTCCCGGTCAAGGTGTACAGCGCAACCGAGGACCACGATCTGAAGTTCCATCAGGTGCATGCCAAGGACAACGGCCGGATTCGCTACAAGCGGGTCTGCGAAGAGTGCGGCGAGGTGGTGGAATACAGCGACATCGCGCGCGCGTTCGAGTCCGACGACGGCCGCAGCGTGGTCATCACCGACGAGGACATCGCCACCCTGCCCGAGGAACGCAGCCGCGAGATCGAGGTGGTCGAATTCGTTCCGGCCAGCGACATCGACCCGATCATGTACGACAAGAGCTACTTCCTCGAGCCCGAGGGCAAGTCGACCAAATCCTATGTGCTGCTTGCCAAGACGCTGGCCGATACCGATCGGGTGGCGATCGTCCACTTCTCGCTGCGGAACAAGACGCGGCTGGCGGCGCTGCGGGTCAAGGACTTCAGCAAGCGGGACGTCATGGTGATCACCACCCTGCTGTGGCCGGACGAGATCCGTGACCCGGACTTCCCGGTGCTCGACACCAAGGTCGACATCAAACCCGCCGAGCTGAAGATGGCCGGTCAGGTGGTCGAGTCCATGACCGAGGACTTCAACCCCGACAATTTCCACGACGACTATCAGGATCAGCTCAAAGAACTGGTCGCGGCCAAACTCGAGGGCGGCGCGGCGTTCACCGTCGAGGAGAAACCCACCCAGCTCGATGAGACCGACGACGTTTCGGACCTGTTGGCCAAGCTGGAGGCCAGTGTGAAGAGGCGCCAGGGCGGCGCGGCGACCGAGGCCGACGAACCCGCTCCGGCGAAGAAGGCACCCGCGAAGAAATAGCGCGGCTCAGCCCGCGAGGAGGTCGACGGCGCGGCCGAAGACCGACGGCACCGCCGCGCAGGCCGGCACCACGGTCCGCCTTCCCAGCGCCGGTCGGGTGGCCAGTACCAGGCCGCGGGTCAGCCACCGGTAGCGGCGGGTGATGCGCTGCCAGTCCCGCTCATAGTCCTGCGGACGGCCGGCGACGATCGCGGCGACGGCAGCGCGGGCCTGCTTGACGGCCAGGCTGATCCCCTCACCGGTCAGCGCGTCCTCGTATCCGGCGGCATCACCCACCAGCAGCACTCGGCCGCTGACGCGGCGCGACACCACCTGCCGCAGCGGGCCGCAGCCGCGCTCGGCGCCGTGCGGCACACCGGCCAGCACCCGCTCCAGCCAGGGGAACCACGCCAGGTCGTGCCGATGCCTGCTGAGTATCGCGACCCCGACGAGGTCGGGCTCCACCGGCGTCACGTAGGCCTCCCCCCAGGGCGACCAGTGCACCTCCACGAACTCCGACCAGGGCGCCATCCGGTAGTGCCTGCGCAGGCCGACCCGCCGGGGTGTACCCACCGCAGCGGCGATTCCGCAATTGCGCCGCACCGCCGAATGCAGACCGTCGGCGCCGATGAGATAGCGCGCCCGCACCCCGGCGGCCGACACACCGGTGGGATCCTGCGCAACATCGGCCACCTTCGCCGAAATCCATTCGACGTCGCGCTGTTTGGCTTGCTGAGCAAGGGCGGCATGCAGAGTGGTCCGCCGAACACCGCGGCCCGGGCCGGCGCGGAACCGAGCCTGGACGCGGCGCCGTCCGTCGTCGTAGGCGATGCCGTGAAACGGCATTCCCACCGGGTCCACGCCCAGCTCGGCCAGCTCGGCCAGGCCACCGGGCATCAGTCCCTCACCGCATGCCTTGTCGATAGGAGCATCGCGGGGTTCGGCGATGATGACCGAAAGCCCTTGGGCACGGGCGTGTATCGCGGCGGCCAGACCAGCGGGGCCGCCGCCGGCGATCAGCAGATCGGCGTCATACCCGGGCATCGGCGTAACCCAGTGCCGCGTTCTCGAGACGGATGCGCACGGTCAGCAGCCAGGCGTTGGCCACCGTGAAACACAGGGCGGTCCACCAGGCGGTGTGGACCAACGGCAACGCGACACCCTCGACCACGACAGCCACATAGTTGGGGTGATGCAGCCAGCGATACGGGCCCGCATTCACCAGCGGGGCATCGGGCACCACGATCACCCGGGTGTTCCACCGGTGTCCCAGCGTCGTGATGCACCACCACCGAAGTGCTTGCGCGGCAACGACGAGCGCCAGCATCGGCCAGCCCAGCCACGGTAGGAACGGGCGGTGCAGCAACCACACCTCTGCCGCGCAACCCACCAGCAGAAGGGTATGGATCACGACCATCACCGGGTAGTGCCGCAGGCCGTACTCGCGGCCCCCGCGGGAAATCGCCCACTGCGCATTGCGTTTCGACACCACCAGCTCGGCGAGGCGCTCGACGGCAACCGCCAGGATCAGCAGGTAGTACACGCGCCTACCAGCCGAGCAGCACGAGCTCGGAGCAGAACCCCGGGCCCATCGCGATCATCATCCCCAGCTCGCCCTCAGAGGGTGGGTCCGCCAGATTGGCCGCCAGTACGTCGAGCACCGACACCGACGAGAGGTTGCCGTTCTCCCACAGCGACGTCCGGGTCCGGTCGAGCGCGTCGTCGGGGAGGTCCAGGACGTTCTCGACCGCCTCGATCACCTTCGGCCCACCCGGATGACACACCCAGGTGGCGATATCGGTTGTGGTGAGCCCGAATTCGGAGAGGAAAAGCCGAACGTCCTCACCGAGGTACTTGTCCGCCACCGTCGGGACGTCGGCGGACAGCACGATGCGGAATCCGTCACTGCCGATCTGCCAACCCATCATCTCGGTGGTGTCGGGGTAGAGCCGGCTGCGCGAGGCCAGCACCCGGGGCCGTCGCAAGCCGGCCGGGGCGCGCTGCGCACCAACAGCGACAACCGCCGCCGCGCCGTCCCCGAAAAGGCTCGTGGCCACCAGGTTTGCGATGGAATGGTCATCCCGCTGAATGGTCAGTGAACACAGTTCGACGGCCAGCAACACCGCGACGTGGTCCGGGTACGCCCGCAGGTAGTCGTTCATCCGGGCCACTCCGGCAGCTCCGGCCACACAGCCGAGCCCGAACAACGGGACCCGCTTGACGTCGGGCCGCATCCCCAGTGAGGCGGCCAGCCTGGCCTCCACGGTCGGGACGGCCGCCCCGGTCACGGTCGTGGAGAAGATGATGTCGACGTCCTCGGGAGTGAGTCCCGCGACGTCCAGCGCGGACCGGATCGCCCTGTCGCCCAATTCGAGTGCCACCTCGAGGTAGACGGCGTTGGCCTCGGTGAAGCCGGTCAGCTGCGGGTAGCGATCCATCGGCAGGGCGAGCTGGCGGTAGCCCACCCCGCTGGATGCGGCGAAGCGCAGGAAGTCCTCGCCGGCGGCGTCGACGAGCGCGGCGACGACCTCGGCCTGCGCATGCCGGTGCGGCGGGAACTCGACCGCCGTGGCGGTGATAACCGGCGCCATGCTGTCGTCGCTCACCCTTGAAATGGTAGGACCTTCGCTGCTCATATGAACATCTACGTTCAACCGCTCCGGACAGTTCAAACCGCCTTGCTACGGTGGCCGCGATGATCCTCGACAGATTCCGGCTCGACAATCAGGTGGCCGTGGTGACCGGCGCGGGCCGCGGCCTGGGCGCCGCCATCGCGCTGGCGTTCGCCGAAGTGGGCGCCGACGTTGTGATCGCCGCACGCACCCGCTCCCAGCTCGACGAGGTGGCCGCGCAGATCCGCGACACCGGCCGGCGGACGCACGTCGTCACCGGCGACCTGGCGCGCCCGGAGGCCACCGCCGAACTCGCCGCGGCCGCCGTGGCGGAGTTCGGGAAGCTCGACATCGTGGTCAACAACGTAGGCGGCACCATGCCCGGCCCGCTGCTGAACACCTCGACCAAGGACCTGCGGGACGCGTTCACCTTCAACGTGTCCACCGCGCACGCCCTGACCTCGGCCGCGGTCCCGCTGATGCTCGAGCATTCGGGTGGCGGCAGCATCATCAACATCACCTCGACCATGGGTCGGGTCGCGGGCCGGGGGTTCGCCGCGTACGGCACCGCCAAGGCCGCGCTGGCGCACTACACCCGCCTGGCCGCGCTCGATCTGTGTCCGCGCATCCGGGTCAATGCCATCGCACCCGGGTCGATCCTGACGCCGGCCCTGGACATCGTCGCCTCCAACGACGCGTTGCGTGAACCGATGGAGAAGGCGACGCCAATGCGGCGCCTCGGGGAGCCCGCGGACATCGCCGCCGCCGCGGTCTACCTGGCCTCCCCCGCCGGCAGCTACCTGACCGGTAAGACCCTCGAGGTCGACGGCGGCATCACCTTCCCGAACCTGGACCTGCCGCTCCCCGATCTGTAGGTTCCGTTAGCCTCACTCTTCGTG
>RRZU010923007.1_pt1 | contig 56382 bp, 53 predicted proteins | sample 2165561 | NCBI WGS metagenome assembly RRZU01 (sample SAMN10456909, study PRJNA506462) | wastewater metagenome | isolation source: wastewater sludge | place: USA: Moscow, Idaho
GCAAGATTTGCTGCGGTTGAAGTTTTGCCGGTGCCGCCTTTTGTGCCCACTATACCCACGGTAGTGACCATCTTGAAAGTCCTTTTGGATGAAGGTTGTTAAAATCCCGTATGTGCAACTAGCTTTTAACCACCACCCGCAATTCTATCTTCGAGTCACTCTATTTCGCATAATGTATATTATGTTAAATTATTGCAAGGATTGAGATGAGGGTTGATCGTGAAGTATGCACTTTGTTAACAACCACCGCAGTTTCTCATAAAGCTGTTTGAAACCAGCAGCTACGTCAATAAGCAAAAAGCATGATCAACAACCATTGTTGCCCCGCAGATAAATCTGCAAAGGCTACCTGAAATATTCTGTTTTCAGGTAGCCTTTGCTTTATAATAATACTTTTTTTCAGCTGCAAGCCATCATGAACCACACTTCCATTCTTCCACCGTCTATGCTCGGTATTCTCGGCGGCGGTCAGCTTGGCCGCATGTTTACCGTGGCCGCCCAAACCATGGGCTATCGTGTAACCGTGCTCGACCCCGATCCGCATGCGCCCGCCGCGGCCTATGCCGACCGCCATTTGTGCGCTGCGTTCGACGACACCGCCGCGCTGGCCGAACTTGGAAAATGTGCCGCCGTGACCACCGAATTTGAAAACGTGAATGCTGAAGCCATGCGCCGGTTGGCAGCGCACACTCGTGTTTCCCCCAGCGGCGATTGCGTGGCGGTGGCGCAAAACCGCATTCAGGAAAAAGCGTGGATTCAAAAAGCCGGCCTGCAAACTGCGCCTTATCAGGCTGTGTGCTCACCTCAAGATATCTCCGATGCCAGCAGCGCTTTCCTGCCCGGTATTTTGAAAACCGCTACGCTGGGCTACGATGGCAAAGGCCAAATCCGCGTGAAAACCCTAGATGAATTGCAAGCCGCGTTTGCCGAGCATGGCGGCGTAGACTGTGTGCTGGAAAAGATGGTGGATTTGCGCAGCGAAATTTCTGTGATTGTGTGTCGTTTGGATGCGCACAATATAAGCACGTTCGATCCGGCTGAAAATCACCATGAAAACGGCATACTCGCTTATTCCGTTGTGCCTCCCCGCCTGCCGCAACACATTCAGCGCAGTGCACGGGAAATGGCCTGCCGTTTGGCCGACGAACTGGATTATTGCGGTGTTTTGGCGGTTGAAATGTTTGTGGTGGGCGATGAGCAGACGCTGGTGGTTAATGAAATCGCCCCGCGCCCGCACAACAGCGGACACCACACGCTCAATGCCTGCGCTGCCGACCAGTTTCAGCAACAAGTGCGCATTATGTGTGGCCTGCCGCCCGCCGACACCCGTTTGCTCACCCCCTGCTGCATGGCCAATATTCTAGGCGATGTGTGGGGCGAAAACGGTGCAGAGCCTTATTGGCAGCGGTTACAAGCTGACACACAAACACACCTGCACCAATATGGCAAAAAATCTGCCCGTTCCGGCCGTAAAATGGGCCATTTCACCGTATTGGCCGACACTGCTGAACAAGCCTACACACGTGCCCTGACGCTGCACCGCAGCCTGAGCAATCTTTAACCCTAACCGTGATTGTACCCATGAGCCTGATTACTCATCTGCGCCCTGCCCGCCCCAGCGATTGCGAGCACATTTACAATGCTCACCAATATTCCGTCCGTTATACCTGCACCCGCAGCTATAACGACCAAATCCTCGCTGCCTGGCTGGATTTGCTGCATCCTGAAAGCTATTTGGAGGCCATGAACAATCGCAACAAAGCCTTGTGGGTTGCCGAATACAAAGGCCATATCCAGGGGTTTTTTCAGATTGATTTCCACGACGCGCAACTGGATGCCCTGTATGTGCACCCTTTCGTGCACAATCAGGGTTTAGGCACGGCGCTGTTGCAACGCGGCGAGCTGTTATGCACCCAGGCCGGTTTGGGTTTTTTGAAACTTTATGCTTCATTGAATTCGGTTTTGTTTTACGAATTAAACGGTTATCAGTCGCTCGGCACGGCTTCCCTGCCCCTCAACCGCAAAGTGAGCGTAGAATGCGAGCTGATGCGCAAATATCTGTAAATATTAAATATTTTTTCGAATATCCGGTGTAAATCAAGCAATATTTGAACCAAACCAAGAGCACACACCATGAGCGAATCTGCCAAAGCCCCCGGCACGCTTACGCCCGAACAGGCCGACAAATGCCGTAAATGGGCGGAAGAATCGAATAAACAAGGTCTCAGCAACGAATGGGTGGTGGCCGCCCGCTTGGGTGTGGAGGCATATAGCGAGGAACAGGTAAAAATGATTTCCGAGCTGTTTGGGCGCTAACCTGTTTGTGTTCGCTAAAAATAAGGCTACCTGAAAAAGAGTTCAGGTAGCCTTTGGTATTTATATAACGGGTTATTCAAGCAGCCTCAAACCATTGGCTATGGTTTGAAATCTGCCAATACCGCGCGCACTTCTGGTGCTTCTTTTAACGTGCGGATACCATTAAACAACTGTTGCGCTTGCGGGTGTTCGCGTTTCATCATGCCCAGCCATTGCTTTAGGCGCGCCACGGGATATTTATTGTTGGCTTCTTTTTCGAGACACAAATCAAAAAACAGCCGTATCCACTCCATTGTTTCCGCAAACGGCATATCGGGCAAGTTTTCTCCAGCCTCATAGGCTTTAATCTGCCGCGCCAAATCCGGCCGAATAACCGCACCGCGCCCGAGCATAATGCTGTTGCAGCCGCTTTCATTTTTAATGCCGATGTAATCATCAAGCGAAAATACATCGCCGTTGGCCGTAACCGGAATGGCAATGCTTTCGCGGATTTTACGCACCCAAATCCAGTGTGCCGGCGGCTCATAGCCTTCCACTTTAGTACGCGCGTGTACCGTAAGCGCGCAGGCGCCGGCCTCGGCAATGGCGGCAGCGTTTTCCAGTGCCAGCGTTTTGTCTTCGAAACCCAAACGCATTTTAGCTGTGAGCGGAATATGCGCCGGTAAGCGGGCGCGCAAGGTGGACACAATATGATAAACTCGCTCCGGCTCGCGTAATAAAACCGCCCCGCCCTGGTGTTTGTTAACCGTGGGCGCGGGGCAGCCGAAATTGAGGTCGATTTTATCGGCGCCAAACGCCACCGCTTCCAGAGCGTTGGCCGCCATGTTGTCGGCATCACTGCCCAAAAGCTGTACCGTACAGGGCACGCCAGCACGAGTGCGGTTGCCGCTGGCCATTTCCGGCACATGGCGCAGCCAAGTGGCGCGCGAGTGCAGCGTATGCGTGATGCGCACAAATTCGCTTACGCATTCGTCAAACCCGCCGATGCGGGTAAGCAAATCGCGCATAACGTCGTCAACCAAGCCCTGCATGGGGGCTAAAATCAGCTTCATGATGCTTTATCGGTTTGAAAATAAAAGCGGTATTGTACCTGTTTTCAGGTAGCCTTTCTGGATTTTGGCGGAAACCTTTGTATCTGCTTCGGCTTGGCTGCGCCATACTGGAAAGGTTGTTAACGCAAATATTTCAAAAAAATTTAGCATTTAATGCTTCATTATTTACACTGTTTTTGGTTTTATAAAAGCCTCAATCTGTTTTTTTCCATTTTCATTTCACTGCTTTGTCGCTAAAATTGCTATTTATCGCCTTTCAGGTAGCCTTAATCATGCAGATTTATCTTGTTGGTGGTGCGGTGCGTGATGCGCTGCTGGGTTTACCGGTTGCCGATCGCGACTGGGTTGTGGTGAATGCCGATGCCGCAGAAATGCGCGCATTAGGCTTCCAGCCAGTGGGTAAGGATTTTCCAGTGTTTCTGCATCCGCACAGCCATGAAGAATATGCCCTCGCCCGCACCGAACGCAAAACGGCCAAAGGCTATGCGGGTTTCAGCTTTTATGCCGCCAAAGACGTTACCCTCGAGCAAGATCTGGCACGCCGCGATTTAACCGTCAACGCCATGGCGCAAGACGAACACGGGCATATTATTGACCCTTTCGGCGGCCAAAAAGATTTGGCGGCAGGCATTTTGCGCCATGTGTCGCCTGCGTTTGCCGAAGACCCGGTGCGGATTTTACGCACGGCTCGTTTTGCTGCCCGCTATCATTTTCAGGTAGCCCCGGAAACCATATACCTAATGCGTGAAATGGTGGCCAACGGCGAAGCCGACGCGCTGGTGGCCGAACGGGTGTGGCAGGAACTGGCCAAAGGCTTGATGGAAAAGCAGCCGCGTATCATGTTTGAAGTGTTGCGCGAATGCGGCGCACTCAAGGTGATTCTGCCCGAAGTGGACGCGCTTTTCGGTGTGCCGCAGCGGGCAGATTACCACCCCGAAATCGACAGTGGCATTCACACGCTAATGGTATTGCAACGCGCCGCCGATATGGGCTTGAGCCTGCCAGAGCGCTATGCAGCGCTGGTGCACGACTTGGGTAAGGCGCTCACGCCAGCCGGCATTCTGCCCAAACACCACGGCCACGATGTTGCCGGCATTGCGCCGGTGCGCGCACTCAACCAGCGCTACCGCGTGCCGAAAGCCTGTGCCGAATTGGCCGAACTGGTGTGCCGTTGGCACATCGTTTTCCACAGTGTAGTCGAATTGCGGCCGAAAACCGTGCTCGATAAATTAAAAAAAGCCGATGCGTTCCGCCGCCGCGAACGCTTCGTGCAAGCGCTCAACGTGTGCATGGCCGACGCCCAGGGACGGCTCGGTTTTGAACACACGCCCTATCCCCAGCGCGAACACTGGCTCGCCGTGCTGGCGGCTGCCGAAAATGTCGATACCAAAGCCATCGCCGCCACCCACGCCCATGAAGCGGCCAAAATCGGCGAGCGCATAGATGCCGCCCGTTTGCAGGCCATCACACCTGTGCATCAAAAATTTCAGGCAGCCTTAGCCCTCAACCCTTAAAGGCTACCTGAAAACAAAATAACAACCATAGAGAACCGCTTATGCAAACCTTGATTCAATCGGTTTCACATGACCTCAACTTTAAAAAACAGCAGGCCATAGATGCTTATTTAAACAAACGCCAGCCGCTGGCCTTTTTTGAAAACTACGGCAAAGCGCTGGAGCAGGCGCTGGCGATGCTGTGGCAGGAATATTTTTCAGGTAGCCCTTTATGCCTGCTCGCCACCGGCGGCTTTGGCCGCGCTGAAATGTATCCGCATTCAGATTTGGATTTGGCCATTGTCGGCACGGAAGCGCTTGATGCCAAACAGCAAGAAACCGTAGCCGCTTTTGTGCAAACCCTGTGGGACATGCAGCTCGCGCCGGCGATTAAAGTGGGCAGCCTCGAAGAATTGTGCGAAAGCGCCGATACCGACCTAACCGCCGACACGGCCTTTTTGGAAGCACGCTTTATCTGTGGCAACCATGTCTTGTCCGACCGCTTTCTCCACCGGCTCAACCTGCAACGCGATCTCGCCTTGTTCACTGAGCGCAAATTGCTGGAAATGAAACAGCGCCACGGTAAATCACAAGGTTCCGGCACCCAACTCGAGCCGAACATCAAAACCTGCCCCGGCGGCCTGCGCGATATCCACACCATGATGTGGCTGGCCAAATCGCAGGGTTTAGCCGCTAATTTTCATGCACTGATTCAAAAAGGCATCATCACCCGCGCCGAAGCCGGCTTGCTCATCAACAGCCACAAACAGCTTGCCAAAATCCGCATTGATCTGCACCTGGCCGCCAAACGCGAAGAAGACCGCCTGATTTTCGACCTGCAAACCCAGGTGGCGGAAAATATGGGCTTGAGAAACGACAAAAAGCAGATGAAAAGCGAAAAGCTGATGCGCGCGCTCTACCGCGCCACCAAAACGGTGAAGCAGCTCAACGGCATTCTGCTGCCCATGTTGCGCGGGCGTGTGTATTCGCGGCTGCCGCGCATCGTGCACGAAATAGATGAAGACTATTATTATGTCGGCAACGAAATCGCCGTGAACGACAAAACCCTTTTCAGCCACGACCCGAGTCATATTTTTAAAATTGTCGAGCTTTTGCAAAGCCGCAACGACATCACCACTATCGCCCCGCAAACCCTACGCGCCTGGTGGGGTGCCAGCCAGAAAATCAACCGTAAGTTTTACAACGATCCGGCCAACCGCCGCCGTTTTATCCAGTTTTTCAAATACGGCCACGGCCTCACCCACACGCTGCGCTTTTTAAACCTCTACGGTGTGCTCGGCCATTATCTGCCAGCGTGGGGCAAAATTGTCGGCCTGCTGCAACACGATTTATTTCATATTTACCCGGTAGACGACCACATCTTAATGGTGGTGCGCAACATGCGCCGCCTCTCCATCGAGGCACACAGCCACGAACTGCCTTTTGCCTCAGGGCTGATGCACTCGTTTGAAAAGCCGTTTATCCTGTATCTGGCCGCCCTGTTTCACGACATCGCCAAAGGCCGGGGCGGCGACCACGCCATGCAGGGCATTGCCGATGCGCGCGAATTTGCTGCCAAACATTTTCTCACCGATGACGAAACCGACCTGCTGGCCTGGCTGGTGGAAGACCATCTGCTGATGTCGGTAACGGCGCAAAAAGAAGACATTCAAGATCCCGGCGTTATCCAACGTTTCTGCGAACGTGTGCAAACGCTCGAGCGGCTCACTGCACTGTATTTGCTCACCGTGTCCGATATTCGCGGCACCAACCCGAAAATCTGGAACAACTGGAAAGCCACTCTGCTGGAAGATCTGTTTAAAAATGCGCGCCGACATTTGTCGGGTGAGGAAGCCAGCCGCGCCACACTGGTGAGCAAACGCCAGCAGCGGGCGGTAGACGAGCTGAATGCGTTGGGTATTTCTGCCGGCCAGCAGCGAAAACTGTGGCAAACACTGGGCCCTGCCTATTTCGTGCGCCACGAGCAAGAGCAGATTCTCTGGCACTTGACCGAGCTGGCCAACGATCTGCACACTGCCATTGTGCGCACCCGCATCGTGCCCGACACCAACACCCTGCAAGTGATGGTGTTTATGCCAAACGCATCACGTTTGTTTGCCGGATTGAGCCGTATTTTCAGCCACAACAATCTCGACATTCTTGCTGCGCGCGCGTTTGTTACCGAGCACAATTATATTCTCGACACCTTTGTCGTTGAAATGCCGCCGGAATACCAACTCAGCGACAACTTGCGCCTGAAAGTGAAGATAGAAGAAGAGCTGAATGCTTTTATCGATAACGGCAACCCGCCCGACGGCATCAATGGCCACATGCCGCGCAGCCGGCGCAGCCGCCATTTGCCCATTGTGCCCTCCATTTTGCTCACGCCCGACGAAGATTGGCCGGGCTGGTATATTTTGGAGCTGGTGGCGGTGAACCGCCCGTTTCTGCTGGCCGACATTGCTGCCGTATTTTCCGATCTCAACATCAGCTTGCGCCACGCCAAAATCGCCACTCTAGACGACCGTGTGGAAGATAGCTTTTTGCTGTTTAGTGAAGCCCTAGAAAATCCGGTGAAGCAGTTTGAACTGAAGCGTGTGCTGTATGATAAATTGATTGATTAATGTGCACCGATAGGCTACCTGAAACTGTCTGACAACGTTTTCAGGTAGCCTGAACGAAAGCCTTCTGTCAAAACCGGTGAAAACAGAAGTTAACCATACCGGCGCTTTATCCAAAGACAAGGCTACCTGAAACGCATGAAATCTGTTTCAGGTAGCCTTGTGTTGTCTGTTTGCCGTGTTTCAACGGCCGCAACAGGCTTTGTATTTTTTGCCGCTGCCGCACGGGCAGGGTTCGTTGCGTCCGGTTTTTCCGCCTTCGCGGCGGATGGTTTGCGGTTTGTTGACCACAGCGCGCCAGTAGTGGTAGATGTCTAGCAATACATAAGGCAGCTCAGATTGCAAGTCTACCCATTCTTTATCGGTAAACTCCAGCAAAGCCGGCGTGCCTTCTTCTTCATCAGCATCATACACGCCCGCCAACGCCATAATCGGCATAAACAGATCTTCGAATTCTTCGTTGTCGGCTTCGGCAAACCAGTCGGTAGGCACAATGTCGAGCCCGTAGAGATAGGCATTGCACCAAGTCATGAAATCCACATCGCCGTTGTCTTCGTGATAAAACCACAGCTCCGGCAGCTTACCGCTTTCTAGTGTGCGGCGCATGTCCATCATCATCATCAGCGCCAGCTCGCCTACTTCCTCGCGCTCCTGCTCGGTATACAGGGTTTCGTCACCCAGCAGATCGGGCAACCAATCGGCCACCGCCAACGTATCTGGGCCTGACAGTATTGCCAGCATAAACGCTTGCGCTTCATCGGTGCGCATGGTGCTGCCGATTTCCGATTTGGCGTCCAACAGTTCAATCAGCCGTTCTTCTGCTTGTTCGTCAAATTGCATATTCGTTCCTTTTGGGGGTTAAGGTGTATTGGCGCGCGTCAGCAAGCGGCGGTAGGTTTCTGCATCTTGCGCGGAAAAACAGCACAACCACACGTGGCAAACGTGCGGACATTGCGGCAACGCGGCACGGAGGGCGGCCAGTGCCGTTTCAGCAGCAGCGGCAAACGGGTAGCCGTATACACCGGTGCTGATGCTGGGAAAGGCAATTTCGGCGATACCATGCCTTTCTGCCAGTTGCAGCGAGCGGGTATAAGCCGAGGCCAGCAGCCTAGCTTCGCCCGCATTGCCGCCGTGCCAGATAGGGCCGACGGTGTGGATAATGTATTTTGCCGGCAGGCGGTAGCCGGGGGTGATTTTGGCGTCGCCGGTGCGGCAGCCGTTGAGCGCCTTGCAGGCGGCCAGCAATTCCGGCCCCGCTGCTGCATGAATGGCGCCGTCTACTCCACCGCCGCCCAGCAGGGTTTCATTGGCGGCGTTCACAATCGCCTCTGCATTTAAGGTGGTGATGTCTGCTTGAATTATTTCAATGCCGGCGCTCATGGTGTGTTTTCCGTTTCAGGTAGCCTGCACGGGAATGACAAGATTCCACTGTTTACAGCAAGGCAAAAGGTTTTGCACAGGCATTGGCCTGTATTACAAACGCTGGCGCATCTGTTCAAATAAACAAATGGTGGCGGCCATGGCGACATTCAGTGATTCGGTGGCGCCCAACATGGGGATTTTCACCGTGCCGGTGGCGGCCTGTTGTAGGGCGGTACTCACGCCGCTGCCTTCGTTGCCTAAAATCCAAGCGCACGGTGCGCGCAAATCAAGGGCATATAAACTGTGGTTGTTGGTATGGCTCAAGGCGGTGGCCCACACCGGCTCGCGATAGGCGGCGCGCCAGACACTCAAATCAGCACGGCTGCTTAATTGCAGCAAGAAATGTGCGCCCATGCCGGCGCGCAATACTTTTGGCGACCATACATCGACGCAATCGGCGCCCAAAACAACTTGCGACACGCCGGATGCGGCGGCGCTGCGCAATATCGTGCCCATATTGCCCGGGTCTTGCACACGTTCGAGCACCACGCAATCACCGCTGGTGGGCAGGGCAACGGCAGTGGGTAAACGAATCAGTGTCATGATGTCTTCTGCCTCGGTGAGGCTGGTGATTCTGCCCAGGGCGGCATGGTCGACTGCCGTTATGCGCTCCGCCGCCACCCGTGCCAGCAAAGCCTGCACTTCCGGCAGCGCTTGTTTGCTTTCGGGCACAAACACCTGTTCCGGCTCGCCGCCCGCGTTTAAAAACGCATCCAGCAAATGCACACCTTCCAGCACAGTTTGCCCATGTTCGCGCCGTGCCTTGCTGTGCGAAAGCAATTTCGACAGATGTTTCAGTTGTTCGTTGTGCGCGGAGCGGATCAGTTTCATAACAGGCGATTTTGGAAAGATAAGGGCATTATAGCGTTAACACGGGCAGAAAGCATTTCAGGCCGCCTTGCGTTGCGCTTTTTTAAGCAGGCTACCTGAAAACATTATCTACATTAATCCTGATATAAACGCCAAAAATGCGCCACCGGCCCGCTGCCTCCGCCGAGATGCCAATGTTGCCCTGCTTCCAGCGCCCCGTGCAAATAGCTTTTCGCCGCGCTCACACTGGCGCTCAGGCTTTGGTGTTGCGGCCGCAAGGCGGCGATGGCGGAGGCCAGTGTGCAGCCGGTGCCGTGTGTGTTGCGGGTCGGCACGCGCGGCAAGACGAAACATTGCGCTTCGCTGTTTGGTGTCAACAACCAGTCGCGCGCTTCTGTGTCGTCTTGCCAGTGGCCGCCTTTGAGCAGTAGCGCTTTGGCGCCTTTATTTAACAACAATTGCCCCTGCGCCAGCATTTCTTGTTCATTTTTCGCCATAAGGCTACCTGAAAGTTGTGCCAACTCGTTTAAATTAGGTGTAACAATATCTGCCAACGGCAGTAATTCGTTACACAAGGCGTCTATGGTGTTTTCCAGCGCCAGGCTGTCGCCAGAAGTGGCTACCAGCACAGGATCCAACACCACAAACGGCACTTCGAAACGGCGCAAAGCCGTTGCAACGGCGCCGATGCAGGCGGCATCGGGCAACATGCCGATTTTCACCGCATCAATATGAATGTCGGACAACACCGACTCGCATTGCTGCGTAATCATCTCCGGCGGCACTACATGCACACCCTGCACGCCCAGGGTATTTTGTGCCGTAACCGCAGTAATCACACTGGCGCCGTAAGCGCCGAGTGCGGCAAATGTTTTCAAGTCGGCCTGAATGCCCGCACCGCCGCCGGAATCCGAACCGGCAATGGTGAGCACACGGGGAAAGGGTTTGGCTATCTGCATGGTATCTCCCGAAATATGAATGCTGAAGCGACAACGACCTGAAAACATTACCAACGCGCTGTTGCTTTTCAGGTAGCCTTTTGGTGTTCAAACCTGCTACATCGGTAAAACAATCAAATTAAAACCATTCTAGCTTTGTTTGTCTAGCCACACAGCGCTGACCATACGTCCGGTTTGGCCGTCGCGGCGGTAAGAGAAAAACGAATCCCGCTCCAACACCGTGCAATGACCGCCACCGTATATCTGCGTAACACCTTCCTGTTGTAAAGTCAGACGCGCCAGTTGGTAGATGTCGGCCAGATACTTGCCTTCGCCGATGGGCTCGAACGCCGTTTCCGCCTGTGGCAGAGGCAGGCAGAAAGCGTCCCACACATCTTGCCCCACTTCAAACGCATCAGGGCCGATGGCCGGCCCCAGATAAGCCAACACCGCTTCCGGCGGCACCTGCATCGCCGCCACGGTTTGCTGCAATACCCCACCGGCCAAACCGCGCCAACCGGCATGGGCAGCAGCCACCACCGTTCCTTTTGCGTCACACAGCAACACCGGCAAACAATCGGCCGTCATCACCGCACAGGCCACCTCGCCCGTGTTGTCGAAACTGGCATCGGCATCTGGATTAGCATTTTGATTTTCAAAAGCATTTATGGCAATATTACTGTGCACTTGGTTGAGATAAACCAGCTTTTTTCCGGCAAAATCGGCAACAATCTGGCGATTTTTCGCCACATTTTCAGGTACGTCGCCCACATGCGCACCTACGTTTAGTGACTGAAAAATACCGTTGCTCACACCGCCCTTGCGAGTTGTGATTAAAGTTTTTATATTATTAGGAGCAGGCCAGTCTGCTATTAGAAATGGCCCGCCGGTTTCAGGTAGCCCGATAGCTGCATTTAAATCCAAATGAAATTTCTGCTTCATATTAGGGTATCCTTGTTGAAGTATCTGCCGGAACAAATGTATTTTAACCGAACACGGCTGAATAAGCGACAAACCATTCATTGGATATCCAGAAGAATTTAAACGCTAACCATATGACAAAAAAAGGAAACTAAGATAAGATATTTTATCTTTTAAACCATTGTCATAACAATATTTGGGGATTTACATACATCATGCGTGCCTTACTCAATCCTGGCAACCAGCTCATGTTTGCGTACCGTATTTACCACAAGCTGGCGCAATACAAAGCGCTCAGACCCTTGAGCTATATTATGTATATAGCTACACGCGTGGTTTATTCGAGCGATATCCATCCGATGGCGAAAATCGGTAGCGGCACGGAAATCCTGCACCATTTCAATATCGTTATCGGCGGTACGGCCGTTATCGGTAAAAACTGCACCATCTTAAACGGCGTTACTCTGGGCGACGACGGTCGCAGCGGTCAATGCCCGCACATCGGCGACAATGTCATGATCAGTACAGGCGTGAAAATTCTGGGCGCAGTAAAAGTGGGGTCAAATTCCATTATCGGCGCCAACAGCGTGGTAATCAGCGACATGCCGCAAGATTCCCTGATTGTTGGCTGTCCGGCAGTGCCGAAGCGGCAAATCGACCGCAGCGAATATATGTATTCCAAAACGGATATTTAAATATTGATTCATAAACAAAGGGCTACCTGAAAAGGCAGCCTTTTGTTTTATGAGGATGATTTCACAGCTTAGTCACGCACATACATAACATCCACATCATAATCGTCTTCATCCCAATCGTCGTCGTCATTGTCTGAAACCAGTTTGCCCTGCCAGCTTTCCTCGCGGCTCAATGAAGAATCCAAACCACTTTCCAGGCGCAACACTGACAACAGGTGGTAAATATCGTCCGGCAGTTTGGCCTCAAACGATACCTCTTCCCCACTTTGCGGATGGATAAACGACAGACGGTAGGCATGCAGCGCCTGCCGCCCCAGTGCTTTTACCGTTTCCTTCACTTCATCGCTGCAGGCATGACGGGGATTGCCGTAAACCGGATCGGCGGCCAGAGGATGGTTGGCTTCGCGCATGTGTACGCGGATTTGGTGGGTGCGCCCGGTTTCCAGTGCGCATTCAATGTAGCTGTGCGCCAGATAACGTTCGAGCACTTTCACATGCGTAATGGCCGGTTTACCGCCGAAACGCACCACGGCCATTTTCAAGCGGTTGTGCGGATCGCGGCCGATTAAGGTTTCGATTTTGCCGTCAAACGGCACCACGCCGTTGGCTACGGCGCGGTAAATCCTCTTCACCGTGCGCGCCTGTAATTGCTGCACCAAATGGTTTTGCGCCGCCAGTGTTTTCGCCACCACCATTAGGCCGCTGGTGTCTTTGTCCAAACGGTGCACAATGCCGGCACGCGGAATTTGCGTTAATTCCGGGCAATGTGCCAGCAAGCCGTTGAGCAGCGTACCCGTCCAGTTTCCTGCTGCCGGATGTACCACCAAACCGGCAGGTTTGTTAATCACCAGTACGGTATCGTCTTCATAAACAATATCCAAATCCATCGCTTCGGGTACAAAGGCTAGATTTTCATCGCTAGGCCGCGTGGTGACGCTGATTTTTTCACCGCCGATTAATTTTTCTTTCGGCTGGCAGGCCAACCCGTTAAGCTGCACCGCGCCATCTTTTATCCAAGTGGTCAGGCGGCTGCGCGAATAATCAGGCAGCAGTTTGGCCAACGCGGCATCCAAGCGCATACCGGCGAAATCGTTGGGAACGGTTAAATTTATGCAACTTTCTGCATCGGGGGCTGCCGAAAAGTCCAAATCATCGTTATAATCTGTTTCGTTCTCAAAGGAAGTATTCTGCATGAAAAAAATTCTTTTAGTAGTTTCGTTAAGTTTGGCGCTGGGCGCCTGTGCCAGCAACGGCACGGTGGATAAAGACGCTCAAATCACCCAAGACTGGACGGTTAACCAGCTTTATACAGAAGCGCAGGATGAGCTGAACAGCAATAATTATACGCGAGCGCTTAAATTATATGAACTGCTGGAATCGCGCTTCCCCAACGGAGTGTACGCGCAACAAGCCCAGTTGGATACAGCATACGCCTATTATAAAGACGACGAACAGGAAAAAGCCCTGGCAGCCGTGGAGCGCTTCCAGCGCCTGCATCCGCAGCACCCGAGCATGGATTATGCCTTGTATCTCAAAGGCCTGATTTTGTTTAACGAAGACCAATCTTTCTTAAACAAGCTGGCTTCGCAAGATTGGTCGGATCGCGACCCTAAAGCCAACCAAGAATCTTACGAAGCCTTTGCCGAAGTGGTGCGCCGCTTCCCCGACAGCAAATACGCCGCCGATTCAGCTGCACGCATGGCCAAACTGGTGGAGGCTTTGGGCGGTAATCAGGTGGCCGTGGCGCGCTATTATATGAAGCGCGGTGCTTATCTGGCCGCAGCCAACCGTGCCCAAAAAATTGTGGCTCAATACCAAAATACGCCTTTTGTAGAAGAATCACTGGCCATTATGGAACTGGCCTACAAACGTTTGGAGCAGCCGCAGCTTGCCGAAGACACGCGCCGCATCTTGGCGCAAAACTTCCCCAACAGCCCTTATCTGACCAGCGAATGGAAAGACGCCAACACCATGCCGTGGTGGCGTTATTGGAAATAAGCCGCTCTACAAGCCATATCATCAACAAAGGCTACCTGAAACGTTTTCAGGTAGCCTTTAGCCTTTGTTTGGCACTCAATTTGTTTGATATAGAAACATAATGAAACAGCTATAATACGCCAAACGCATCATCTGCCTTTTTCACTTCCTGTGCCGATATATTATGAATACTGTACGCCCTGCTCCCTCCCGCTGGTTGCCCATGCTGCTGGCCATCGCCATTTTTATGCAGATGTTGGATACGACAATTCTGAATACGGCCTTGCCCACCATGGCGCTGGATTTGAAAGAATCGCCGTTAAACATGCAGTCGGCTATTATTGCCTATGCGCTCACCCTCGCTCTTTTGATGCCCCTGAGCGGCTATCTGGCCGACCGTTTCGGTACGCGCAACGTGTTTGTGGCGGCACTGGGCTTGTTTATGCTCGGCTCATTGATGTGTGCTGCCGCGCCCAATCTGCCCACGCTGATTATCGCCCGCGTGGTGCAGGGGCTGGGCGGCTCGATGCTCACACCCATACCGAGGCTGACATTGATGCGGGTGTATGAAAAATCACAATTGCTCAATGCCATCAACTACGCCATCATGCCTGCGCTTATCGGCCCCATACTCGGGCCTTTGGTGGGCGGTTATCTGGTGGAATACGCCAGCTGGCACTGGATTTTCCTACTCAATCTGCCTATCGGTGCCATCGGCATTATCGCCGCACTGAAAATCATGCCCAACATAAAAGGCGAAAAAGGCCACTTCGATATTATCGGTTTTTTGTTGTTTGCCGCTGCTGCCTGCGCCTTGAGCCTGTCTGTTGAAATCGTGCTCCATCCCAATGCCATACTGTTTTCCCTATTGCTGGCCGCCAGCGGTTTTGCCGCATTCTGGCTGTATTGGCGCCATGCCGCGCACGACCCCGCCCCGCTCTACGCCGGTAACTTGTTTCAAGTGCGCACCTACCGCTTGGGTTTGAGCGGCAATCTGGCCAGCCGTTTGGGCATCAGCTCCGTGCCCTTTTTGCTGCCCTTATTGTTTCAGGTAGCCTTCGGCTTCAGCGCCAGTTTATCCGGCTGGCTGATTGCGCCGATTGCCCTGGCCGCATTGATCACCAAGCCGCTGATTAAACCGGTAATGACCCACTTTGGCTACCGCAATGTTTTAGTGGGCAATACCCGCCTACTCGGCTGTCTGATTATGCTGCTGGCGTTGCCTGCCGCCGACACGCCCTTGTGGATTTGGGTGATGCTGCTGTTTGCCATTGGTATGGGCAATTCCATGCAGTTTTCCGCCATGAACACCCTCACCATCGCCGATCTGCGCCCCTATCAAGCCGGCAGCGGCAACAGCCTGATGGCTGTAAACCAACAGTTGGCGATGAGTTTTGGTATTGCCCTGGGCGCGCTGGTATTACAATTGATCAGCAAGAGCCAGCTTGCTACCGACAATCTGCACACCGCTTTCCGCTATACTTTTATTTTTCTCGGCAGCATTACCTTTATTTCCGGATGGATTTTCACCCGCCTGCACAACAGCGACGGCCGCAATCTAGTAGGCCCGCCTCCGGGCTGAGGGCATACACACCAGGATGATTTATATCAATTTCGCCCACAAAGGCTACCTGAAACAGCAATATTTATGGCGTGAACCACCCCCACGATTTCCGCTGAAACCCTCTCAAAATACTCAACTTTCAGGTAGCCTTCATATATAATCAGCCGTCTGAAAAAATCAGGAAATCCCAACCATGCAAACCGAAGTCGAACTCAAAATCCTCCATCCCCAAATGGCCGACCAATTACCCGCCTATGCCACACCCGGCTCCGCCGGCTTGGATTTGCGCGCCTGCCTCGACAAAGCCGTTACCCTCCAGCCCGGCGAAACCTTGCTCGTGCCCACAGGCTTGGCCGTTCATCTGGCCAACCCGGCCTACGCCGCCGTTTTGCTGCCGCGCTCCGGCCTCGGCCACAGGCACGGCATCGTACTGGGCAACTTGGTCGGCTTAATCGATTCGGATTATCAAGGCGAATTAAAAGTATCGGTGTGGAACCGCAGCCAAACCGCGTTTACCATCGAGCCGATGGAACGCATCGCGCAAATGGTTATCGTGCCCGTGATTCAGGCAGCCTTCAAAGTAGTCGATGAATTCGCCGCCAGCGAACGCGGCGAAGGCGGCTTCGGCAGCACCGGAAAAGCTTGAAGCCGGCTGAAAGCGCCAGCGCCTGAAGCAAAAGGCCGTCTGAAAACTATGTTAAAATCCCCGCTTATTTGATTATCTTGCGCGCAACCGCTTTAAATCTGTCGTTTGCGCGCCATATTCCGTCACATGTACACTCAAAAACCTCCCCAAAACATCATCGTCGGCTTGTCTGGCGGCGTTGATTCTTCCGTTACCGCATATCTGCTCAAACAAGCCGGGCATGAGGTGCGCGGCGTGTTTATGCAAAACTGGGAAGACGACAACAACGACGAATATTGCAGCATCAAGGAAGACTCGCTCGATGCAATGGCCGTGGCCGATATTCTCGACATCGACATCGACATTGTGAATTTTGCCAGCGAATACAAAGACAACGTGTTCGCTTATTTCCTGAAAGAATACAGCGCCGGCCGCACGCCCAATCCGGATGTGCTCTGCAACGCCGAAATCAAGTTTAAATGTTTTCTCGATTATGCAGTGGAACAAGGTGCGGACGTGATTGCCACGGGGCATTATGCGCGCAAAGAAGTGCGCGGCGGCGTGCATTATCTGCTCAAAGGCCTCGACCAAAACAAAGACCAAAGCTATTTTCTCTACCGCCTGAAGCCATACCAGCTTGAGCGTGCCATTTTCCCGCTTGGCGATTTAGAAAAACCGGAAGTCCGCCGCCTTGCCGCCGAAGCCAAACTGCCCACCGCCGCCAAAAAAGACAGCACCGGTATCTGCTTTATCGGCGAACGGCCGTTCCGCGAGTTCCTGCAAAAATATCTGCCCACCAATAACGGTAAAATGGTTACGCCCGAGGGCAAAACCGTGGGCGAGCATGTAGGGTTGACGTTTTACACGCTCGGCCAGCGCAAGGGTTTAGGCATCGGTGGCGCAGGAGAGCCGTGGTTTGTTGCCGGCAAAGATTTGGCCAAAAACGAATTGGTTGTAGCGCAAGGCCACGACCACCCGCTTTTGTTCACCGACAGTTTGATAATGAACGATTTGAGCTTTACCCTGCCCGAGCGTCCTGCTCCGGGCCGCTACACCTGCAAAACGCGCTACCGCATGGCCGACGCGGCCTGCACATTGAAATATCTCGACGATGCAAGCATTGAGCTCACCTTCGACGAGCCGCAATGGGCGGTTACACCGGGACAGTCGGCAGTGTTATACGACGGCGAGGTGTGTTTGGGTGGCGGCATCATCATGAGCACCGACAAGCCGGTGATTAAAACTGCTTAAACCCGTGTTTTCAGGTAGCCTAGGCTACCTGAAAACATTTATTTATTTTTAAACAAGCATCATACCGATAAATATAAATATTATGCCGTATCGGCTTTGATACGGATAAGGAAATACACTTTATGGAAAAAATCTGGCTGCAAAGCTACGAATCCGGCATTGAGGCGGAGATTGACGAGCGTCGTTACCAATCGGTGGTTGAAGTATTCCACGAAAGCGTGGGCAAATACGGCAATAAAACGGCATTTAGCAATATGGGCAAAGAATTGAGTTATGCCGAAACCGCCAAGCTGGCCGCAGATTTTGCTTCATTTTTGCAACATCATCTCAAATTGGTACGTGGCGAGCGCGTGGCGGTGATGATGCCGAATGTGTTGCAATACCCGATTGCCATTTTCGGTATTTTGCAGGCGGGTTTGGTGGTGGTGAACACCAATCCGCTTTATACCCCGCGCGAGTTGGAGCACCAGCTCAACGACAGCGGTGCTACCACCATTGTGGTATTGGAAAACTTTGCCAATACGTTGGAAATGGTGTTGCCGCGCACACAGATTAAAAACGTGGTGATTGCCAATATCGGCGAAATGTTTGGCAGGCTTAAAGGCACACTGATGAATCTGGTGTTGCGTAAAGTCAAAAAAATGGTACCGGAATACCGCATTCCCCACGCCGTATCTTTTCGCGATGCACTAACGCTGGGAGCCAAACAGCCACCGCAAGACATGGAACTCAAGCGTGATGATCTTGCTTTTTTACAATACACTGGCGGCACCACCGGCATCGCCAAGGGCGCGATGCTCACCCACAGCAATATCTGCGCCAATATGATGCAGGCGGCAGAATGGATTAAAAATAAACTGAAACCGGGCGAAGAAGTGGTCATTGCCGCCCTGCCCCTTTATCATATTTTCGCGCTCACGGTAAACCTGATGATTTTCAGCCAAGCCGGTGCCAAAATTATTTTAATTACCAACCCGCGCGATATCGATGGTTTTATCAAAGAATTGAAAAAGCAGCCCGTTAGTGTGTTTATCGGCGTGAACACCTTGTTTAATGCGCTGATCCACAAACCCGCATTTGCCGAAACCGACTTCTCCGCCCTTCGACTCACAGTGGGCGGCGGCATGGCCACGCAAAAAGCAGTGGCCGACAAATGGGCAAAAATTACCGGACAGGTCATTGTAGATGCCTACGGCCTCACTGAAGCCAGCCCCGGTGTGTGCTGCAACCCGCTCAATATTTCTACCTATACAGGCACCATCGGCCTGCCCGTCTCCAGCACCGATATTGAATTGCGCAACAGCGAAGGCCGCCCCGTGGCCATTGGCGAAGCTGGCGAGTTGTGGGTAAAAGGCCCGCAAGTGATGAAAGGCTATTGGCAGCGCCCGGAAGACACAGCCAAAGCCATCGACGAACGCGGTTTTTTGGGCACCGGCGATATTGCGGTGATAGACGAAAAAGGCTGGCTGAAATTGGTCGACCGCAAAAAAGATTTAATTGTGGTGTCCGGCTTTAATGTTTATCCCAACGAAATCGAAGAAGTGGTCGCCGAACACCCGCAAGTGCTGGAAGTTGCCTGCATCGGCATTCGCCACGAGCAAACCGGCGAGGCTTTGAAGCTGTTTGTGGTATGCAAAGACCAGCCTGTGAGCAAGGAAGAGCTGATCAGCTATTGCCGCACCCAGCTCACTGCCTACAAAGTGCCCAAAGACATCGAATTTCGCGACGAACTGCCTAAATCAAATGTGGGCAAAATTCTACGACGGGAGCTGCGTCAGGAAGCGGAAGAAGCGAAAAGTTTGTAAACATAAACTGTTGCTTGTGCTGATTTATCTTTCTATTGAGCCAGCAGCCGGCAACGCATTAAGGCTACCTGAATCATTTTCAGGTAGCCTTTTCTTGCAATAAAGTTGGCACATATAATAAAGGTGAAGTAAAATCCGTTAAAGCAAATTCATATAGAGGATAAACCATGGCCAATAAACTGACTGCCCCCACCGAACTGCCGGACGAAGCCGATTTACGCGCCGTGCTGGCATACAATATGCGCCTGTTCCGCGTGGCCAAAGGTTGGTCGCAAGAAGAGCTGGCGCGCCAATGCGGGCTGGACCGCACTTATGTATCTGCCGTGGAACGCAAGCGCTGGAACATTGCCTTATCGAATATCGAAAAAATGGCGCTGGCGCTGGATATTGCCCCCTATCAGCTTTTATTGCCACCATCGGAGCGGTTAAAATATACGGTGTTATAAAGATTTTCAGGTAGCCTTATTGTATTAAAGGCTACCTGAAAACATTATCGGCTGCATGATTGTGCTGCCAATCCATCTTTAATCAAATAAATCTTCATCGAACAAATCCGGCTCGCGGCGGCGCGTGACAGCGGCCACAGCAATATCGCCTTCTACTTTGCAACAGCACGGCAACACTTCATTCGGCCCCACAAATGCCAACGGATATTGCGGATACGACACATTACCGGCCAGCAGCTTCAGGCGGCAGGAGCCGCAATAGCCGCTGCGGCATTGGTATTCGACCTCGTGACCAGTGCGCTCCAAGCCTTCCAGCAAGGTTTCGCCCGGTTGTAATTCAAATATTCGGTCTTGGGTGGTAATCAGAGGCATGCTGTTGTTCAGGTGTCGCGGCAGATTGGGAAACAGATGCTCCGGCAAGGCTTCGGCACTGCGCTTACAAATTTCAACGTACACGGGTGTCCTTTCTTTACAGGCGGCTTTCATTGAGAGGCCGTTGGTAAAGCATAAGGGCTTGCGGTGACAATTTCATGAAACGCGTGGCGACGGATACGGGCTACTTTAAAAATACACTAAAAACAGGTTGTTACAGCTCAAAATCACCCAAATCATCGGCATTCACCTCTGCATCAATCTGCCCGATCAAATAAGAGCTGATTTCTACTTCTTGCGGTGCTACCTGAACATTGTCCGACGACAGCCAAGCATTAATCCACGGAATGGGATTTTGCGTGGCTCCTTCAAAAGCCGGTTTCAGGCCAACAGCCGCCATGCGCAGATTGGTGATGTATTCCACATACTGGCCGAGAATGTCTTTGTTGAGGCCGATCATCGAGCCGTCTTTAAACAGGTATTCGGCCCATTCTTTTTCCTGCAAGGCCGCATTTTTAAACAGCTCGAAGCATTCCGGTTCGGCTTCGGCTGCGATGGCAGCCATTTCTGCATCATCAATGCCGCTGCGCATCAGGTTAAGCATGTGCTGGGTTCCGGTGAGGTGCAGTGCTTCATCGCGGGCAATCAGCTTGATGATTTTGGCGTTGCCTTCCATCAGCTCACGTTCTGCAAAGGCAAACGAGCAGGCAAACGATACGTAAAAACGAATGGCTTCGAGCACGTTAACGCACATCAGGCACATATACAGTTTACGTTTCAGTTCGTACAGGCTAATCGTAACGGTTTTGTGGCCAAATTCGTGACGGCCTTCGCCAAAGAGGTTGTAATACTGGGTATATTCGATTAAATCATCGTAATAACAGGCAATGTCTTCAGCGCGTTTGATGATGTATTCGTTGTCGACAATATCATCAAACACCACGGAGGGATCGTTTGTGATGTTGCGGATAATGTGGGTGTAGCTGCGCGAATGGATGGTTTCAGAAAACGACCACGTTTCAATCCAAGTTTCCAGCTCGGGAATCGAAACCAGCGGCAGCAGGCCGACGTTGGGGCTGCGTCCCTGAATTGAATCGAGCAGCGTTTGGTATTTCAAGTTGCTGATAAAAATGTGTTTTTCATGCTCGGGCAAATCTTGATAGTCGATGCGGTCGCGCGACACGTCAATTTCTTCCGGCCGCCAGAAAAACGACAGTTGCTTTTCAATCAACCTTTCGAAAATTTCGTATTTTTGCTGATCATAACGCGCCACATTCACAGGCTGGCCAAAAAACATCGGCTCATTCAGTGCATTGTTTTTTGCTTTGCTGAAGGTGCTGTAAGACATCACTAAGTGCTCGCAAGACATGTGGAAATCTCTTTCATAAGAAGGCTTTTCAGGTAGCCTGAACGCTATTTTAAATGTATTTAGGTGTGCTCGATGCTGCCTGTTTCAATGCCCACATAAACCAGCGTGCCGCCGCTGTTCGGATAGGCTTCGAAATCCACTTTGCCTGCGCGTTGCAGGCTGTCGCTGCTGGCGTGTATCTGCTGCCAGATGGCCGCTGCAGCCTGTTGTCCGGTTTGTTCCGAGCGGTACAGGGCGTATCGTTGCGGCGGAACCCACAACTCATCCAACCCTTCCGGCACTTCTGTGCTAACAGTAACCAATTTGCCTAAAGTCACACCATGTGCGCCGCCGATAGAATCTTCATAGTCGTGATAGGCGCAATAAACCGTGCGGGAGAATGCCTTGATGCGCCCGTCTGCCCCGCTGTCGTGCCAATGCTGCCATAAGGCGGCCGTATCGGCCGGTGCAGTTTTCGGGCTGGTGCGGCAATGCAGGCCGATGAGGCGGAAAAACGGCAAGGTGGTTTCTTCCATGATACCCCGTGGCTCAAGATTTCAGGAAAAACTTCAGGCAGCCGCTGCCGGCTGCCTGAAGACGCTTAAATCTTGCAGGCGCCGCCGGCACAGCCGTCATCTTGCAAATCGGTTTGCGTGTCGTCTGCACCATCGCGGGTATTGTGATAATACAGGGTTTTTACGCCGAATTTATAGGCGGTGAGCAAATCTTTCAGCATTTGCTTCATCGGCACACGGCCTCCCTCAAAGCGTTGCGGGTCGTAGCTGGTGTTGGCGGAAATGGCTTGATCGACAAATTTCTGCATCACGCCCACCAGTTTCAGGTAGCCATCGTTGCCGGGAATTTTCCACAATAATTCATATTGGTTTTTCAAACGCTCAAATTCGGGTACCACCTGTTTCAGAATGCCGTCTTTCGATGCTTTTACCGATACCAGGCCGCGCGGCGGTTCGATGCCGTTGGTGGCATTGGCAATCTGGCTCGATGTTTCCGAAGGCATAAGCGCGGTTAAGGTAGAATTGCGCAAGCCGTGGGTCACGATTTCGGCGCGCAAGCCTTCCCAATCCAGATGCAGCGGTTCACTGCAAATGCTGTCTAAATCTTTCTTATAGGTATCAATCGGCAGTTTGCCTTGCGAATAAGTGGTTTCATTAAACAACGGGCAGGCGCCGAATTCTTTGGCCAAGCCAACGGAGGCTTTTAATAAATAATACTGAATCGCTTCGAAAGTGCGGTGAGTCAGGCCGATGGCCGAATCATCACTGTAACGAACGCCGTTTTTGGCCAGATAATAGGCATAGTTAATCACGCCGATGCCGAGTGTGCGCCGGTTCATGGTGGCGATTTGCGCGGCTTTAATCGGATAATCCTGATAATCGAGCAAGTCATCGAGCGCGCGCACAGCCAAATCGGCCAGCCCTTCGAGTTCGTCTAGGCTTTCCAGTGCGCCCAGATTAAACGCCGACAAAGTGCACAGGGCAATTTCGCCGTTTTCGTCGTTGATGTCGTTCAGCGGTTTGGTCGGCAGCGCAATTTCCAAACACAGATTAGACTGACGCACAGGTGCCACACGCGGGTCAAACGGGCTGTGGGTATTGCAGTGGTCGACGTTTTGGATATAAATACGGCCGGTGCCGGCACGTTCCTGCATCATCAGAGAGAATAGCTCGGTGGCCGGCAACACACGCTTGCGGATGGCAGGGTCTTGCTCGTATTGGGTATACAGGCGTTCGAATTCGTCTTGGTTGGCGAAAAACGCATCATACAGGCCGGGAACATCGGAAGGTGAAAACAGAGTGATGTTGCCGCCCTTAATCAGTCGGGTATAGAGCAGGCGGTTGATTTGTACACCGTAATCCAGATGGCGCACGCGGTTGTCTTCCACACCGCGATTGTTTTTCAGCACCAGCAGGCTTTCTACTTCCAAATGCCACATCGGATAAAACAAAGTGGCAGCACCGCCGCGCACACCGCCTTGCGAGCAGGATTTTACCGCTGCTTGAAACATTTTGAAAAACGGAATACAGCCGGTGTGCTGCGCTTCACCGCCACGTATTTCGCTGCCTAGCGCGCGGATGCGGCCGGCATTGATGCCGATACCGGCACGTTGCGAAACGTATTTTACAATAGCGCTGGTGGTGGCGTTGATGCTGTCGAGGCTGTCATCGCATTCAATCAATACACAGCTTGAAAACTGGCGCGTAGGGGTACGCACGCCGGACATAATCGGCGTGGGTAGGGAAATTTTAAAAGTGGAGACCGCATCGTAGAATTTTTTCACGTAGCTCAAGCGTGTGGCGGCCGGATATTTGGCAAACAAACACATCGCCACCAATATATACAGAAACTGCGGTGTTTCGTAGATTTGGCGGGTAACGCGGTTTTGCACCAGATATTTGCCTTCGAGCTGCTTGACCGCGCCATAGGAAAACATCATATCGCGTTCATGGTCGAGGTAATGGTTTAACTCGTCGAATTCGGCACGGCTGTAATCGCGCAAAATATGGTCGTCGTATTTGCCGGCCGCTGTCAACTTGCCGACATGGTCAAACAAATGCGGCGGGGTGAATTCGCCATAGGCGATTTTACGCAAATGAAATACGGCCAAACGTGCGGCCAGATATTGGTAATCGGGCGTTTCTTCAGAAATCAGGTCGGCAGCGGCCTTGATAATGGTTTCGTGAATGTCGTCGGTGCGGATGCCGTTGTAAAATTGGATGTGCGATTTCAGCTCCACCTGAGAAACCGAAACATTGTTCAGCCCTTTGGCCGCCCAATTGATAACACGGTGGATTTTCTCAAGGTTAATTTCTTCCAAACGTCCGTCACGTTTGGTTACTTTCAGGTTGGCAGTGGAATTCATATGCTTAATATACTCGGAGCTGAAGGGGCGCAAAATACAAAATAAAAGACAAGACCGGCGCAAATGTCTTGTTTGGAGGGTTCATATTAAAGGATTTCAGCAGCCGATTCCAGACTTGACAATTGGGGCAGAATGGCTTGTATTCGGGCATGCTAACGTTAAACCTTGTTTTTTCGGGCTCGTGCGTCTTGAGGCTCTGATTCGTTATTTTTTGTAAATGCGGATATGCAACAACCAGCCTTGAAAGGCTACCTGAAAACTGCCTGGCAAACCGCAAAATAAAAAAACCTTGTTCGAGAGAACAAGGTTTTGAGGATAACATTTTACTCCGCTGCGGATGCGTCCGTTTGAGCTTGTGCCGCTTGCTGCTTTTCATGCTGCAAGCTCACGGCTCGAGCCGGAACGATGGTGGAGATAGCGTGTTTGTAAACCATTTGGGTTACTGAGGTATTGCGCAGCAGAACAACATATTGATCGAATGACTCAACCTGACCTTGCAATTTGATACCATTTACCAGATAAATCGAAACAGGCACATGCTCTTTACGCAAGGCATTCAAGAAAGGATCTTGTAACATTTGTCCTTTAGCTGTCATATTTATACTCCGTTATTATGATTTTTGGGGTTCGGGAAAACTCAACACGATTGTAGCCTTGAATATCATTTTTTACCAAGCTTTTTCCGTAAGAATATGCAAATTTCGTTTTTAGAGGTTCAATAAAGGCTGAATATTGCATAAAGAGGGTATTTAAACAAATGTTCCGCAACTGTTAACAAAGGCTACCTGAAAAGATTCAGGTAGCCTTTGTGTTAACATTATTTGGAATGACGTTTCTTCACGCTGACGGCACGTTTTTTGCTGAAACGGTTTTTTTCTTCCTTGCGGCCTTCGCGCTTTTCGATGCGGTTGCTCAGAGCAACGCGGCGCAATGGCTTTTTCTTCGGTTTTTCGCTACTTTCTTCATATGGATTTTCCGACACGTTATATTGGATGCGCAATGGTGTGCCTTCTAAATTGAAGGCTTTGCGAAAAGTTTGCGTAAGGTAGCGCGTGTAGGAATCGGAAATATGCTGCAATGAATTGCCGTGCACCACAATCACCGGCGGATTCATGCCGCCCTGGTGGGCATAACGCATTTTCGGGCGCACCAAGCCGGCGCGTGGCGGCTGTTGCCGCTCGATGGCACTTTGCAATACGCGGGTGATTTTGGGCGTGGGCATTTTAATCATCGCCGCATCATAAGCCTGCTGGATACTGTCGAACAAGCCTTCGATACCCCGCTCTTTCAAGGCCGAAATGTAATGAAATTTAGCGAAATCTAAAAAATACAATTTGCGGGCGATATCCCGTTTGATCTGGGTTTTGCGGTCTTCATCTATGCCGTCCCATTTATTAACGGCAATCACCAACGCTCTGCCCGCTTCGAGGGCAAAGCCGGCGATGGTGGCATCTTGATCAGCGATGTCTTGCTGTGCATCCAACACCAATACGGCCACATTGGCCGCTTCTATGGCCTGCATGGCCTTGATGACCGAAAATTTCTCTACTGCTTCATCCACTTTGCCACGGCGGCGTACACCGGCGGTATCGATGATGGTAAAGGGCTTGTCGTTGCGCTCGAAATCAATGTGGATGCTGTCGCGCGTGGTGCCGGCCATATCGAAGGCAATTACGCGTTCTTCACCCAGAATGGCATTCACCAGTGTGGATTTGCCCACATTTGGGCGACCAATAATCGCAAATACGGGGTGCTTGGCCGCTTCGGTTTCTTCTTCCGCTTCTGGAAAATTTTCCAACACTTCTTCAATCAGATGATACACACCATCGCCGTGTGCACCGGAGATAACAGTCGGCTCGCCCAGAGCCAGCTCGAAAAACTCAGAGGCCAGCACGGCCTGATTGCCGCCCTCACCCTTATTGACGGCCAAATAAACCGGACGTGGGCTTTGGCGAAGGCGGTCGGCGATGATTTTGTCTTGCGGCGTTAAACCGGTGCGTGCGTCTACCAAAAAAATCACCGCGTCGGCCTCGTCGATGGCCTGCAAGGTGTGTTTGGCCATTTCGTGCAAAATGCCGCTGTCGACAACCGGCTCAAAACCGCCGGTATCGATGACCAGATAAGGTTTGCTGCCGATGCGGCCGTGGCCGTAATGGCGGTCGCGCGTGAGACCGGGCATGTCGGCCACCAGCGCATCTTTGGTACGGGTAAGGCGGTTGAATAAGGTGGACTTGCCGACGTTGGGGCGGCCGACGAGAGCGATGGTGGGTTTCATGTTGGATACTTTCTACGGTTTCAGGCAGCCTGAGTATGGAGGCTGCCTGAATATAATCTGCTGATGCCGATTTTACCTGAAATCTGTTTTCCTTGCTTGGAAAAGGTTTTCAGGTAGCCTTGGCACCGCAGGCAGGTTAAAGCGAAGTATGTTAACCACTAAAAAGCCTGCATCTTGATGCAGGCTTTTTAGTGGCCAATTACAGGGTTTGATCGTATTTAAGTTGCAAAAACTCGCGTGATGGCGAATCTTTCGGCAAAGTATCCAAGGCCTGCTTGTAGGCAGCGGAGGCTTCTTTTACCTTGTTTTCTGCCATGTAAACATCGCCTTTGGTTTCTTGGAGCAAGGGTTGGAAAGCGGCATCAACCGGCAGACTCAGGGTAGCCAGCGCTTCGCTGTATTTTTTCTGCTGCAATTGTACGGTAGCCAAGCGCTGGGCGGCCAAAGCCTGAATCAACGGTGTTTTCTGATGGTTCAACACCCATTGTAAATGGCCGGCTGCTTCATCGTAGCGGCCTTTATCAAAAGCATTGGCGGCCACCACAAACGAGCCTTGCGCAGCGGCAACGCTACCTGAATAGTCTTGTTGCAGGATTTGCAGTTGCTGGTTCATGGCGGCTTCATCGTTTGGGTTGGCCGCGAGTTGCTCGAGCACGTAGGCGGCGGCTTGGCTTTGTTTTGCCTGATGGTTGCCGTAGAGTACCCAGCCCAGATAGGCCAATGCACCCAACAACAGCAAGCCGAAAATCCAGCGGCCGGTGTTGCGCCAAAAATGTTTGAAATTTTCTAACTCTTCTTGTTCTTCAATATGGGCTGCCATATTCTTCCTTATAAATCTTGCAATCAATATTACGGTTTATTGAGCCGCTGCTTCCAGCTTTGCCTGCAACGCGGCCAATTCGGTATTGTCGCACAGCGCGGCCAAGCCCGCCATGTCTGTATTGGTTTGCCGGAATTTGCGCTCGGCATCGCGCCACTGGAAGCTGAGTGTGGTTTGCTGTGAGTCTGGGGTTTGCTGCACCAATAAAATCAGAGCCGCGCCAGATTTTTCGGCTTTTTCACGTTTTTTCTTGAAGCTCTGGTTGCCGAAATAGTGTTGTACCGCCATGCCGTTGCGACGGAGCATTTTCGCGGTCTGTAAAGCGGCTGCAGCTTGGTTCTGTTCGTGCACGATAAAAATATCCGGCACGGCTTCGGCACTCAGGCTGCCAAATTCTTTCACCAACAACAGCAGCCGTTCAATGCCCATGGCAAAGCCGATGGACGGCGCCGGTTTACCGCCGAGCTCTTCGATGAGGCCGTCGTAACGGCCGCCACCGCACACAGTGGCCTGGGCACCGAGTTTGTCGGTTACCCATTCAAACACGGTTTGGTTGTAGTAATCGAGGCCGCGTACTAAACGCGGGTTTTCGGTGTAAGCGATGCCCAGCGCATCGAGCATGGTTTTGAGTTGCTCGTAGTGTGTTCGACTGGCTTCACCCAGGTAGTCGCTTAGGCGCGGTGCGGCGTTGCAGATGGCCTGCAAGTCGGGATTTTTGCTGTCCAAAACGCGCAAGGGGTTGGTGTGCATGCGGCGGCGGCTGTCTTCATCCAGTTGCGCTTCATGCTGTTTCAGGTAGCCTAGTAAAGCTTCGCGGTGGGCGGCACGTTCTTCGCGACTGCCCAAGCTGTTGATTTCCAAAACAAGATAATCGCTGATACCGAGTATGTGCCACAAATCGGCGCACATGGCAATAATTTCGGCATCCACATCCGGCCCTTCAAAGCCCAAGGCTTCGATGCCTACTTGGTGAAACTGACGGTAGCGGCCTTTTTGGGGGCGCTCACGGCGGAACATCGGCCCCATATACCACAGTTTTTGCGGGCCGTTGTAGAGCAAATCGTGCTCCACCACGGCACGCAGGCAGGAGGCGGTGCCTTCGGGGCGCAGGGTCAGGCTGAGGGTATCGTTACTGTCGGAGAAGGTATACATTTCTTTGCCGACTACATCGGTATCTTCGCCGATGGAGCGTACAAACAGGCCCGTTTGTTCAACAATCGGTGTGCGGATTTGGCTGTAACCGTATCGGTGCGTCCAGCGCGCTACGGTTTCTTCAAATGCCTGCCAGAAAGCGGCGGTGAGTTTGAAATCTTTTTGCTCTACCGGCAGCAAATCGTTCATGCCTTTAACGGCCTGGATTTTTTGTCCCATGGGTTTGTTGTCTGCTTAAATGAGGATGGTGAAAGATAATGGTTTTCAGGTAGCCTTAGCCTTAAGCTTTGGTTGGTCAAGAAGGCTACCTGAATGCGGAGTGTGCTGTTCAGGTAGCCTCAAAACCCGAGTGTGCTCAGGCGTGCTTGATCGGTATCACCCGGTTGGCGCTGCGCTTTTTGCCGCCCTCGCGATAGTTGGTTTCCACATATTCCTGCACAATGGCCAAAAACTCCTGTGCCATATTGTCGCCTTTTAGGGTGACTTTGCGTTCGCCGTCTACATACACTGGGGCGACGGGCGTTTCGCCGGTGCCAGGCAGGCTGATGCCGATATCGGCCAGCTTGCTTTCGCCGGGGCCGTTGACCACACAGCCCATCACCGCCACGTTGAGGCTTTCTACGCCGGGATATTGCAAACGCCAAACCACCATTTGTTCACGCAGATAAGTTTGGATGTCGCGTGCCAGCTCCTGGAAGACAGTGCTGGTGGTGCGGCCGCAACCGGGGCATGCGGTAACCATGGGCGTAAAGCTGCGCAAGCCCATGGTTTGCAGAATTTCCTGGCCGACAATGACTTCCTGAGTGCGCGCGGCACCGGGCTCCGGTGTGAGCGAGATACGGATGGTGTCGCCGATGCCTTCTTGCAGCAAAACCGCCAATGCAGCGGTGGACGCGACAATGCCTTTGCTGCCCATGCCAGCTTCGGTTAACCCCAAATGCAGCGGATAGCGGCAACGGCTGCCCAGCTCGCGGTAAACCTGGATTAAGTCTTGCACCGCGCTCACTTTGCACGAAAGAATGATTTTGTTTTCAGGTAGCCCTAAATCCACTGCTTTTTGCGCTGATTCAAGCGCGGAAACAATCAGTGCTTCTTTCATCACGTCTTCGGGCGGCTTCGGATTGGCGGCGGCCATATTGGCATCCATCATTTTTTTGGCCAGGCTTTGATCGAGACTGCCCCAATTCACGCCAATGCGAACCGCTTTATCATTTTCGGCCGCAGTGCGGATCATATAGGCAAATTTCTCATCCCCTTTCGCGCCTTTACCCACGTTACCGGGGTTGATGCGGTATTTTGAAAGCGCTTTGCCGCAATCGGGAAATTCGGCCAGCAAGCGTTCGCCGTTGAAATGGAAATCACCGATCAGCGGCACATTGCAGCCCATGTCGTCTAAACGCTGGCGGATTTCCGCCACTTTAGAGGCGGCTTCAGGGCTGTTAACGGTGATGCGCACCATTTCCGAGCCGGCATCGGCCAATTCTTTAACTTGCTGGGCTGTGCCTGCGGCATCGGCAGTGTCGGTGTTGGTCATCGACTGCACCACAACCGGCGCATTCGAGCCAACGTGTACGTGATCAATGGCTACCTGAAAAGTAGCACGGCGCTTGATGTGTGTGGTCATTATTGGCCTGCCTTGAATGATGAGGTGGTTTTGCCTATTCGGTGTTGCGCCAGCGGGATATCCTGCCCGCCGTAATTGGCGCGTGCACCCAGTGCATAGCCGATTAAAACCTGATACGGCGCGCCGCCGCGGAAGCGGTGCTCGCTGCCGGCCGGCACAATTTGGTTCATCACTTCTTTACCGTCTTTATCCTGCACCACCAGTTTGGAGCGGTATAACACCGCCACCAGTAATTCATCGGCAGCCACCGGCGCCGGAGCGCTGGCTGCTTGAACGGCGGCGGATGCCGCTTGCGCTGCCGGCGCAGAAGCAGCCGATGCGGGCTGTGCCTGCTCTTGCGTTTGGCTGGCCATTTGCACCACGGTAACATTGCTGCTCGGAATATTGTCGGCAGGGGCTACCTGAAAACCGGTGCTGGCTTCGGAAAGTTGTTCTTGCTTGTTGTGCTCGGCATTGGAAGTGGTTTGCCAGATATAAACCGCGGCCAGTACGCAAGCGGTGGCGGCACCGGCCAATGCCCATTTCAGCCAAGATGATGAAGGTGCGGCCTGCGTTTGCTGGTAAGCCGGTTTGTCGGCATTGGTGACAAAATGCAGATGATGCTCTGCCTGTTTCGGCGCGAGCTGGTCGATAAATTCTTTTGCTTCGCTTTCCTGAATGCCCAACAGCGCGCTGTATTGGCGTAAAAACCCGCGGATATACACGGTTTCCGGCAGTTTTTGATAATCGCCGCTTTCCAGCGCGCCGATTTGCGTAGCCGACAATTTCAAGCGTTCGGAAACATCGCCAATCGACAATCCCTGCCGTTCACGCTCTTTCCGCAATCTTTGCCCGTAAGCATACGCTTCTTGTGTTGAAGCAGTGTGTGTTTGGCCGGTGGTCATGCTATTTTCCTGTGGTCATTTGCAACTCTTCCGAATAAGGGTAATTCGTGCGCAATTGCGCTTCGTATTCATAGGCTGCCTGTGTATTGCCCATTGCTCGGGCAATACGCCAACCCAGCAGCAAATCATCGGGGCTTAAGGTGTTGATGCGGCGCTGGTATTGGCGGAACAACTGATCGGCATCCGACAGTTTGCCTTCCAGCATTTTCGTGCGCGCCATTTCTTTTTGTGCCGGCGCGAATCCCGGCGCCAGCGCTAAAGACCGCTCCAGATAAGCTTCGGATAAACCGTATTGCCCCATTCTTGCGCTGCAAATGCCTTTGTTCAGATTGGCCACATACGGGCTGGGATACGTGGGGTCGGCCAGCGCCTTGTCGAAATAAGCAATGGCTTCGTTGGGCTTATTGGCATAGTTGCACAAAAACCAGCCGTAGTTATTATTGGTTTCCGAACTGTTCGGATTGAGTGCCAGGGCCCTTTGGAAGCTTTCCTGTGCTTTGTCCGGCACTTTCAGATATTGGTATATTTGCGCGCGGATGAGCCAGGCGTTTTCGTTTTTGCTGTCTGAAGACAAAGCTTCCTCAATACTGGCGGTGGCCTGACGAAAATCCTGCACCTTCATGTATTCAATGGCCAACTGGGTTTTGATTTGGGAAACTTCACGGGCTTTGTCGCTTTTGCTGGGCTGTGAGCCGCCGCTGGCACAAGCAGCCAACGCTAGGATTAAAGCGAGAGACGAGCAAATACGCATTGACATATTTATCCTTATTTTTCCACGAGTAACTGTTGCCATTTTTGCTGGCGGCGGGTTTTGTCCTGCACCTGGCCGGCAAGCTGACCGCAGGCGGCATCGATATCGTCGCCGCGTGTCTTGCGCACCGTTACCACAAAACCGGCTTGCTGGAGAATATCCCGAAACACGCGGATATTCTCTTGTGTGGAGCGTTCGTAGCCTGAGTTTGGAAACGGGTTGAACGGAATCAGATTGAATTTGCACGGCACGTCTTTTACCAACGCTAGCAGTTCGCGAGCATGTTGCGCTTTGTCGTTAATGCCGTCGAGCATCACATATTCAAAGGTAACAAAATCGCGCGGCGCTTTTACCAGATAGCGCTGGCAGGCGGCCATCAACTCTTTGAGCGGATATTTTTTATTTAACGGCACAATTTCGTCACGCACGGCATCATTGGATGCGTGCAGTGATACCGCCAACGCCACCGGCATGTCTTCTTTTAAACGATCCATTTGCGGCACCATGCCTGAAGTGGATACGGTCACACGGCGGCGCGAGAGGCCATAGCCGTGATCGTCGAGCATAATACTTAGGGCGGTAACAACGTTATCATAATTGGCCAAAGGCTCGCCCATGCCCATCATCACCACATTAGACACCACGCGTTCGTTTTTCGGTGTCACGCCCATTGCTTTGTTTGCCCACCATAGTTGGCCGATGATTTCCGCTGCACTCAGGTTGCGGTTAAAACCCTGGCGACCGGTAGAACAAAACGTGCACTCCAAGGCACAACCTATTTGCGAAGAAATACACAAGGTGCCGCGCGTGTCTTCAGGGATAAAAACGGTTTCCACGCCGTTGCCTGTACCAACGTCGAGCAGCCATTTGCGTGTGCCGTCTTTTGATTGTTGCGACGTCATCAGCTCGGGAATTCCTACTTCCGCGCGCTCGTGTAGTTTGGCACGCAGAGATTTGGCCAAGTCGGTCATCTCGTCAAAATCAGCGGTGGCGCCCTGGTGCATCCAGCGCATCACCTGCTTGGCGCGAAAAGGCTTCTCACCCATTTCGGCAAAAAGCTCGGTCAAACCAGGCAAGTCGTAATTCAGTAAATTGCTTTTCATGTGTTTCTTGATCTGTTTCGGCTCAAGGTGTTTAAGCTAACATTGCCCGGCATTTGCCAACGGTGCAAACAATGTTAACTTAAAGACCTTCAGCCTGCCATAATCCATATGGCAGGCTGGAAGCCTTGTTTGGCATTAACGCGGGCAGATTTCTGCAGCGTCAAAGAAATAAGCGATTTCGATGGCGGCATTTTCGAGGCTGTCCGAGCCGTGTACGGCATTGGCATCAATCGAATCAGCAAAATCGGCACGGATGGTACCGGCAGCAGCATCTTTCGGATTGGTGGCACCCATCAGCTCGCGGTTTTTGGCTACAGCGTTTTCGCCTTCCAAAACCTGAATCATTACCGGGCCGCTGGTCATGAAGGTTACCAGATCGTTAAAAAACGGGCGTTCTTTGTGCACGGCGTAGAAACCTTGGGCTTCTTCGTTGGTGAGGTGTTTCATTTTAGCGGCAATGACTTTTAAGCCGTTGTTTTCAAAGCGGCTGTAAATCTGGCCGATCACGTTTTTGGCAACGGCATCGGGTTTGATAATGGAAATGGTTCTTTCGATAGACATATTTTCTCTTTCAAGGTTGATCGTTTTAAAGCGCTATTGCCCGTGGATTTTAGCAAAATTCGCCTTTTTTTTATACCTTTTTTATTTTTTATTCTGCACCGGTTTTTTTCAGAGTGAGGTGCGGTAATTCAAGGTATTCTTCAGACTGCATTTCAGTCATGCGGCTGGCGGTGCGCACGAATTCATTGGCGAAATCACCCTCTACATAAATCTCTTCGGCAGGCACGGCCGAGGTGGCACACATTTTCACGCGGTAATCATAGAGCACATCAATCAGCCAAGTGAGGCGGCGCGCTTCTGAGCGTTCGCTGCCGCCCAACTGCTGGATGCCCGAGACAAAAACCAGTGTGTAGTTTTCGGCCAGATAAAGATAATCGGCCTGCGAGCGTGGCCCGAAACACAGTGTTTTGAAGTCGAACCAGATGGCACTTTCAGTGCGCGCCTTGCAATGCAATTCGCGGTTGTGGATGGTGATTTCAACCGGTTTGCGCTCTTGATATTGCGTCATTTTGTCGAACAAAACACCCAGCTTGGCCTCGTTTTCGGCGCTGTCGGGCACATAAAATACATTGGCGGGGCTTAAGGTGCGTAGGCGGTAGTCTTCGCCGCCGTCTACGTTCAAAATGGTGAGTTTTTCTTCCAACAAGGCGATGGTGGGCAAAAAGCTGCTGCGGTTTTGGCCTTGCGGATACAGTTCGTTCGGCGCGTAATTGGAGGTTGCCACCAGCACTACGCCTTCTTCAAACAGGTTTTCCAGCAAACGCCCCAGAATCATGGCATCGGCAATGTCGCTAACATGGAATTCGTCAAAACACAGTACACGAACTTCTTTGGCAATCTCACCTGCCACTGCTTTGAGCGGATCTGCCTCTCCTTTAAGCGCTTTCATGCGGCGGTGCACTTCAGCCATGAAGGCGTGGAAATGGACACGGCGTTTGCGGCGGTATGGCAGGCAGCCGAAAAAAACATCCATTAAAAAACTTTTGCCACGCCCTACGCCGCCGTAAAAATACAGGCCTTTGGGCAATTGTGGCGAACGCAGGCTGCGGCCTAAAAAACGGTTGCGCTTGCGTTTGAACATCATCAGCTCTGTCCACAGCTTATCCAAGCATTCTACCGCCTTTGCTTGGGACGCATCGCGAATAAACATCGGCTGCTCCATTGCAGCCTGATACCAGGTGAGTGGGCTGTGGTTGGCAAAATCGGGGGCAATAAAGGCTTTTTCGTTATTATTCATTTTTTGTCTTATCGGCGTGAAATGGGCTCATTATAGATGATTTCAGGCTACCTGAAAGCAGATAAGTCGCGGGTTTGCCAAAATACGGCTCCAGCAGGGCTTTGCCGACAACAGCCGGTTAATCATAAACTTATAAATAAATCTGGCTGCTTTTCCGAATCGGTAAAGATATCAAAAGGCTACCTGAAAAATCTTTTCAGGTAGCCTCTGCACCGGCCATGTCAAAATGCCGGTTCAGATATATTCTACGGCCACAATGTCGTATTCACGTATGCCGCTGGGTGCCTGTACTTCGGCCACATCGCCTTCTTCTTTGCCAATGAGGGCTCGGGCGATGGGAGAACTCACGGAGATTTTGTTTTCTTTGATATCCGCCTCATCTTCGCCGACAATCTGGTAAACCACGTCGTCGCCGCTTTCCAAATCTTCCAACGTCACCGTGGCGCCAAACACGATGCGACCTTCGGCATGGATTTCTTTCGGGTTGATAACATGGGCGAGCGACAGCTTATTTTCCACTTCGGCGATGCGGCCTTCGATAAAGCCCTGACGCTCTTTGGCTGCTTCATATTCGGCGTTTTCCGACAAATCGCCGTGCGAACGCGCTTCGGCAATCGCTTCAATCACAGCGGGACGCGCCACGCTTTTTAAGTGTTGCAGTTCTTGTTTCAATAATTCTGCGCCACGGACGGTTAAGGGAATTTTTTTCATTATTCTATAATCTCCTGCAACACAGGCCATGTCGGCCTGCTTGTTATATTTCTGGTAAAAAATTAAATAAAAAGGCAAGCCGCCCGTTTCCGGCGGCTTGCGATATTTGTATTGAACGGCTATTTTATCAAAACCAGCAAAATTAGCAATGGCTTGCTGTTAAATCTCGGCTTTTTCAGCATTTTAACCACACTTTGCTATGATATAAACCACCCGGTAATCCAGTGGCAACAGGCCGTTGGGCGCGCGCATTGTTTCATAAGCACTGCAAAAATCCTGCCAACGACGCTTGCCGGTCATTCCTGTTGCCCGGCCGGCAACATAATTGGCGCCCACGTTTTTCAAGTCGCACACTAAAGCAGGCACATCGGCAAAATAGCGAGTAACGGTTTCGGTTTTTATCCGGCATTCGGGCAAACCGGCACAGCTTTGGCGGATGGCCGTTTCACTCAAAAAATGGTTTACGTGGTTTTGCCGGTCTGCCGCCTGCCACGCCTGCCGCAATTGCCACAGGCTGCCTTCGGCCAGCGTGGAGACTGCCATGCTGCCGCCCGGCCTGCACACGCGCTGCATTTCAGCCAAGGCGCGGGGTAAATGGCACCATTGCAGCGCAAGGCTGCTGAAGGCGGCGTCGAAGGCAGCGTTGCGCAGGGGTAAATGCTCGGCATCGCCCAGAATGCAGGGGATGTTTTGCGTGTCGACAATATGGCGCAACATGCCTTCGGCCAAATCCAGCGCCAGCGGTTCAGCACCGCGTTCGCACATACAACGGCTCAAATAGCCGCTGCCGGCACCAATATCCAGCACCTGTTTTCCGGCTAGGCTACCTGAACAATTTTCCAATAAATCCAGCAAGTGAAGGCTGACATGCCGCTGCAAGGCGGCAGCGCTGTCGTAACTCGGTGCAGCTTGGCTGAAGGCGCGGGCAATCTGCCCTTTACACAGCATGACATAATCCCTGTATCAAAGCATCAATATGCGTCGGCTCGTGTGCCGCACTCAAGGTAATGCGTAAACGTGCCTGTCCGGCCGGTACGGTAGGTGGGCGGATGGCGGGGGCATATACGCCCTGCCCGCGCAAGGTTTCCGCGCAGTGTAAAGCCGCAGCATTACTGCCACAAATAAACGGCTGTATCGGCGTACGTGAAGGCAACAGCTTTCCGGCCAAACCCTGTTGTTGCAAGGCTACCTGAAAATAACGAATATTATTTTGCAGGCGCGCACGCAAATCATCGGCTTCACGCACCCGCCTGAATGCGGTTTGCAGCGCAGCGGCTTGCGCGGGCGGCATGGTGGTGCTGTATATCAAATGGCGAGCATATTGTGTTAAGTATTCTGCCACAGTTTCGCTGCACAATATCGCTGCGCCCATCAAACCGACGGCCTTGCCAAAGGTAATAATCAGAATATCGGGCTGTACGCCCGCCACCGAGGCCGAGCCGGCACCGTGTTCACCTAATATGCCGATGCCGTGCGCATCATCCAGCACCAGCCACGCGCCGTGTTGACGGCAAAGCGCGTGCAAACGGCACACATCGGCGCTATCGCCGTCCATGCTGAACACACCCTCACTGGCCACCAGCACGCGCCTGCCGGCATAAGCCGGTAACCACCCTGCCAACGTATCATATTGCTGGTGCGGGAAGCGGCGGTATTGCGCCGCCCCCAGCATGGCGGCTTCCTGCATGGAAGCATGACAGAGCTTGTCGGCCAACAACACATCATCTTTGCCCAATAAGCCTAGCAACACCGCCTGATTGGCGGCATAGCCGCTGCTGAACAGCAAAGCGCGCTCATAGCCCAGCCAAACCGACAAATCCTGTTCCAAAGCCTCGTGCACATCGGTGTGCCCACTCACATGGCCGGAGCCGCCGCTGCCCGCGCCATATTGCGCCAATGCTTGCTGCCATGCCTTAATGATTTCAGTGTCGCCGCTCAAACCCAAATAATCGTTACCGGCAAAATTCAGGTAGCGTTTACCGTTCAGTTCAATATACGGCTGCGCACAGGCAGCTTGGCGCACGGGGCGGCGGCGATAACTGCCGCCGTGCGCTCTCGCCTGCAAAGCCTCTTGCAAATGGCTGTTCCAACTCATGGGTATTCCTGAAAATATGTCTGCGCCGTGGAAGCCGCCGTACAATAAAAAAGCATATTCGGATTGAATATGCTTCTGCTTTGTATCCGCTGTGTTATTGTTGGCCGGTGAGCAGGCCGCGCCAGCGTGCTGCTTGCAGACGCACCTGCTCCGGTGCGGTGCCGCCCAAATGGTTGCGGGCGTTGAGGCTACCCTCCGGCGTGAGCACCTGATAAACATCTTCGCCAATCAAATCTGAAAAGCTCTGCAACGCCTCTAGCGGCAGTTCGCTCAAATCCATGCTTTTTTCATCAGCATGACGCACCGCCAAGGCCACCACTTCGTGGCTGTCGCGGAACGGCATGCCTTTTTTTACCAGATAATCAGCCAAGTCGGTAGCGGTGGCAAAGCCCTGCATCACCGCCGCACGCATGTTTTCCGGCTTCACGGTCACGCCGCGCATCATGTCTGCATAAATGCGCAAGGTATCCAGCAAGGTGTCTACGGTGTCAAACAGCGGTTCTTTATCTTCCTGATTGTCTTTATTGTAGGCCAGCGGTTGCGATTTCATCAGCATAATCAGGCCGGTGAGGTGGCCGATTACCCTGCCCGACTTGCCGCGCACCAGCTCCGGTACATCCGGGTTTTTCTTTTGCGGCATGATGCTGGAGCCGGTGCAGAAGCGGTCGGCAATATCAATAAACCCAAACCGCGGGCTCATCCATAAAATCAGCTCCTCGCTCAAACGGCTCAGGTGCACCATCACCAGGCTGGCGGCGGCGGTAAATTCGATGGCAAAATCGCGGTCAGACACTGCATCGAGCGAATTTTGGCAAATTTGCTCAAAACCCAGCAATTCGGCCGTGATTTCACGCTGCACCGGATAAGTAGTGCCGGCCAGCGCGGCGGCTCCCAAAGGCATGCGGTTGACACGTTTACGACAGTCGGCCATACGTTCGAAATCGCGCCCCAACATCTCCACATAGGCCAACATATGGTGGCCGAAGCTCACCGGCTGGGCTACCTGAAGATGGGTAAAACCGGGCATCACCACCGCTGCATTTTCCTCTGCGAGGTCTACCAGAGACAACTGAAGCTGTTGAATCCAATGCTGAATATCAGAAATCTCGTCACGCAACCACAAGCGGATGTCCGTGGCTACCTGATCGTTGCGGCTACGACCGGTATGCAGGCGCTTGCCTGCGTCGCCGATTTTTTCGGTGAGCCGGCGTTCGATATTCATGTGTACATCTTCCAAATCCAACGACCAATTCATCCGCCCGGCTTCGATTTCTGCTAAAATCTCGCTCATACCGTTGCGGATATCTGAAAGGTCTTCTCCGCTTAATACGCCCGCCTGTTGCAGCATTTGTGCATGTGCCAGAGAGCCTTGAATGTCCCACTTTGCCAAACGTTGGTCGAAATCAATCGAGCCTGTGTATTTTTTAACCAATTCCGATACAGGCTCGTTAAAGCGCCCAGACCAAGTTTTGTTATCATTCATATTAATGTCCGTTTAAATTCATTAAGGAATATCTAATCCGATGCCTATTATACGTCAAATACTGACTTATTTTGCAGTGCCGAATATGCGGAACATGGCCAGTGTTTCCCGTATCATCCTGCAAGCTATCGCGGGCATACTGCTTTTTCCCCTGCTTCTGCCTGAAAATTCAGGCATAAGCTATTTCGAGCAAGTGTCCAATCTGGCCAGCTGGGCGGCACCCACCCTGCTGCTGGTGATGCTGGAAGGTTATTTTTTTACTGAATTTTTTCAAAACGAAAACAACCCATACACCCCGGCCATTGCCCATCTGATCAACGTTCTTATCTTTGTATTGGTTGATTATGTGATTTTAGGTACACGGGTGAATTTCTGGCAGCATTTCTTTATTCTGAACGCATTTTCACTGTTTATCATGCATGCGGAAGCACATCGGCGCGTGCAGCTCTCGCCGGCGCTTTCAGAAGCGCGCCTGAACGCGCTCACTGCCCGCATCCGCCCGCACTTTCTGTTCAACAGCCTCAACGCCGCCATCAGCCTGATTCGCCTGCGCCCTTATGATGCGGAAATGCTGCTGGAAAATCTGGCCAACCTGTTTCGCGCCCAATTACGCGACGGTAGCCAGGCCAGCACGCTGGGTCAGGAAATCGAATGGGCACAAGAATACATTGCCATCGAACAAATCCGCATGGGTCATACCCGTCTGCAAGTGATGTGGCAGCACAATGCGCCCGATGATGCGCAAACACCACACCTGTTTTTGCAACCCCTACTGGAAAACGCCGTATTCCACGGTATCGAATCCACCCACCGCCCGGGCTGTATCAATGTTTACACCTCGCGCAAAAACCACTGGCTCTACCTGCGTATCGAAAACCCTTCCATCCCGCCTGATCCGTCCAAAGAGGCCACCAAGCCGCGCAAAGGTAATTCTATGGCGCTGCAAAACCTGAAAGAACGCCTGAGCCTGATGTATGACAACGATGCCGTTATTAAAAGCCAGCAGCTCGAAAACATTTTCCGTGTCGACATCCGCCTGCCTTACCGCCCGAAAGCTTCTTCGCACATGAGCCTGTTTGATTAACCGGCTTTTAACAAAACAAAGGCTACCTGAAAACTTTTCAGGTAGCCTTTTAATCATGTTGCCCAGAAACTCAAGCAATCAAACAAAAAAGAAACAAAGTTGCGGAATAAACAATCGCATCTAAACGCAAAGGCTAACTGAAAAGTTTTCAGGTAGCCTTTGCAATAATACTCCTACGCCGTGTTTGCAGGCTGCCGTTTAAAACGGGATATCGTCGTCGATATCGTCCACCGGTGCGGCCGGAGCGGCAGGCGCTTGACGACGCGGTGCACTGGGAGCCTCCTGCTGGTAAGCCGGTGCCTGTTGTGGAGCCTGTTGCTGATAAGCACCACTACTGCCGCCTTCATAAGGCGCGCTGCCGCTGTTGCGCGAATCAAGCATCTGCATTTCGTTGCCGATGATTTCATAAGCTGTGCGCTCTACGCCGTCTTTGCCGGTATATTTTCGGCTTTGGATGCGGCCTTCAATATAAACCTTGCTGCCTTTTTTCAGATATTGGCCGGCCACTTCCGCCAAACGGCGATAAAGCGTGATGTTGTGCCATTCCGTTCGCTCCTGGCGCTGGCCGCTGTTGCGGTCGTTCCACGATTCACTGGTGGCGATGCTGAAATTGCACACCGGCTCGCCGTTGGGCATATAGCGTACTTCCGGATCCCGCCCCAAATTACCAATCAGCATAACTTTATTCAATGACATTTTCTACTCCTGAAATAACTTTTTTCACCGCCGCTTCGTCAAACCCTTGTTGCAGCGCTTTGATATAAACCGTTTCACGATCCAAGCTGAAGCTTACCCGCTCCACACCGGCTATTTGCCGCAATGCTGCCGATAATTCCTGCTCTTTGCCCAGCCAAATCGCGCCGATTGCCAGTGTAACATTTTTTACCGCTTTCGGTGCAGGGGCAAAAAGCGCAATCAGCAGCCACAGCAACATCAGGCTGCTGCAAAAGGCAAACACGCCGCTGAAACCATAGTGTTGAAACAGCACACCACCCGCCGCGCCGCCAACAAACAAGCCCACCGACTGCGCTGTGTTGTAGATGCCCATTGCCGTGCCTTTCAATTCCGAAGGTGCGATTTTCGACACTATTGAAGGCAGGCTCGCTTCTAACACGTTAAAGCCAATAAAATACACAATCAAACAGGCGGTAATCACCACCATCGAATGCAGGCCGAACAGCAAGCCGAGCTGTGCCGCCGCGATGCAGGCAATGCCGCCCACAAACACCTGTTTCAGTTTATTGCGTGTTTCGCCGATAATAATCAGCGGCACCATCAACACCAAGCCGGCCAGCGTGGCGGGCAGATAAACCTGCCAATGGTCGGCTTTTGGCAAGCCCAGCGCCACCATGGCAAACGGCAGCGTCACAAACAACGCCATCTGCGCCGCATGCAGCGCAAAAATGCCGAAATCCAAACGCAAAAGCTGTGTATCGGCCAATACTTCGCCAATGCGCGCCGGTTGCGCCTGCGCGTCTTCGTGCAGCTTAGACTTAACCGGCTCCGGCGTTACCCAAGCCACTACAGCAATAGCCAACAGCGTTAATACGCCGGTGAGCACAAACAAACCGGACACGCCTATCCATTTTGCCAGCAGCGGCGACAATATCAGGCTGGCGGAAAAAGTGAGGCCTATGCTCAAACCTATCATCGCCATCGCCCGAGTGCGCACTTCTTCGCGCGTTAAATCAGCCAACAGCGCCGTAACCGCCGCACTCACTGCGCCCGCACCCTGAATAGCTCTGGCCAGCACCAGCATTTCCAGGCTGGTGGCCGCCGCCGCCATAAAACTGCCCGCCGCAAAAACCGCCAAGCCGAGGTAAATCACTTTTTTGCGGCCGAATTTATCGGAAGCCATGCCCAGCGGCAACTGTAAAACAGCCTGAGTCAGGCCATACATGCCCATTGCCAAGCCGATGAGCCAGGTTTTGTTTTCCGCATCGGGAAAATCCGCCGCATAAAGCGCCAGCACCGGCAACACCAAAAACATGCCCAGCATGCGCAAAGCGTAAACACCCGCCAAAGAAGCGCTGGCGCGCCATTCGTCTACAAACATGTGGGTGCGGTTTGTTTTAGCCATAATCCGTTTCTTGTTCTAGAGCTGCCGAGTGCAGAATCGCGCCGATTATATAACAAATCAAACGGCGCTTACGCAATCCACGCAGCACCCTGTGCCGTGATTTGTACGCAACCGCCGTTTTATATTTCTAACCAATTGATTTTTTAAAATAAAATTAAATAAGGCCCGTTTTTATCATTACCCATTAATACGGGGAAGCACAAGCAATGCCTGCAACCATGGGCTTTCAGGTAGCCTTTACGCCCATTGCCAGCGATTACGGTGGGCACCCAATACGGCATTCGGGTATTTCATGCTGCCGAGGCTGCCGTTGAAGCGCGCCAGTGCCCGCACCATATCGCCACGCTCCACATTACGGTAATGACGCAAAATCGTGCAGCCGTAGCGCAAATTGGTGCGCACATCAAACAGATTGTGCCCCGGCTGGCCGATATGATTTTTCCAAAACGGCATCACCTGCATCAAGCCGCGCGCGCCGACATTGCTGATGGCATATTGGCGGAACGCACTTTCCACTTCAATCAAGCCCAATACCACCTGCGTGTTTAAACCGGCGCGGGTAGATTCATACTGGATATAAGTTAGCAGGCGGTGGCGCTCGGCCTCATCGGGCACAAAGCGCGCCAAACGTGCCGACATCGCCGCCAGCCAACGTTTGCCCTCTACCGCATCTTCAAACACCAAACGCGGCGGACTAACATTGGCCACAGAGCTTCGCATCACGCTGGCAACATCGTCCGACAACGTTTCCTCGCGCTGCGGCCCGGCCAAAGCCAGCTTTGGTGCAAGCAATAAGGCACCGCCGGCAAGCAACAAGGTGCGACGGGTTGGTGCGGCGGCTAATAAGGCAGATTGTGGTTTGACCATCATGTATCGAAATTTTGCTTTGTTGAGATCTATCAAGTTTCCGTCACCACAGGCAAACGGATAATGGTGTGCATTATTATAAGGTTTTCGTTTTAAAGAAGAAAGCATTCACGTGCCAGCTTTCAGGTAGCCTGTTGCGATAGCACAACGGGCTACCTGAAAACACTATTTGCAATATAAATTTTCCAACGCCAAAACCATTTTAAGATTTCGAGTTTAAAGGTTTCAACAAGCCTAAATTTCATATACAGCGAGGCTACCTGAAAACAGGTTTCAGGCAGCCTCTGCTAACATAGGGCAAACGGCCTAACCCAGTTTGGCTTTCATCAATTCCTGCACTTGCGCCGGATTGGCCTTGCCTTTGCTGGCTTTCATGACTTGGCCAACCAGCGCGTTCAGGGCTTTTTCATTACCGCCTTTAAACTGCTCGACTGCTTTGGCATTGTTGGCCAACACTTCGTCAATCATCGCTTCGATGGCGCCGGTATCGGTGATTTGCTTCAAGCCCTGCGCTTCGATGATTTGCTCGGCGCTGGCCGATTCGTCTGCCCACATGGCTTCAAACACCTGTTTCGCTAATTTGTTGCTCAAGGTGCCGTCGGCAACTTTCGCCACCAACCCAGCCAAGCGTTCAGCCTGAATCGGGCTTTGTGCCAGCTCCAAGCCTTCTTTGTTGAGCGTGGCAGCCAATTCGCCGTTCATCCAGTTTGCCGTGAGCTTGCCCTGTCCACACGCTTGGGCAGCGCTTTCAAAAAATGCGGCCTGAACACGGCTGGCGGTGAGCAAGCGCGCATCGTAATCGCTCACGCCGAAATCGGCCACGAAACGCTGAGCCATTTCAGAGGGCAACTCGGGCATGTTGGCACGGGCTTTTTCCATCTGCACATCAGAAATGATTACCGGCAGCAAATCGGGGTCGGGAAAATAGCGGTAATCGTGCGCATCTTCTTTCAAGCGCATCACGCGGGTTTCGCCTTTATCAGGATCGAACAGCATGGTGGCTTGTTGCACTTTGCCGCCGTCTTCGATGATTTCAATCTGCGCTTCCACCTCATAATTAATCGCCTGCTCCAGAAAGCGGAACGAATTGAGGTTTTTAATCTCGCGGCGGGTGCCGAATTCAGCCTGACCTTTGGGGCGAACCGACACGTTAGCATCTATGCGAAACGAGCCTTCGGCCATATTACCGTCGCAAATACCCAACCAAGTAACCAAGCCGTGCAGCGCTTTGGCATAGGCCACTGCTTCGGCCGCCGAGCGCATTTCTGGCTCGGAAACCACTTCCAGCAAAGGCGTGCCGGCGCGATTGAGGTCAATCCCGGTGGCACCATTCAAACCTTCGTGTACCGATTTGCCCGCATCTTCTTCCATGTGCGCGCGGGTAACGTTAATGGTTTTCACCTCATCGCCCACCACAATTTCCAGCTTGCCGTGTTCAACAATCGGCAGATCGAGTTGGCTGATTTGATAGGCTTTGGGCAAATCGGGGTAGAAATAGTTTTTGCGGTCGAACACATTTTTGCGGTTGATTTTGGCATCAAGCGCCAAGCCGAGCTTGATGGCTTTTTCTACCACCTCGCGGTTCAATACCGGCAACACGCCGGGAAACGCACACTCCACCACACTGGCGTGTGCATTCGGCTCTGCACCGAATGCAGTGGAAGCGCCGCTGAAAATTTTGGATTTGGTGTTGAGCTGAACATGCACTTCCAGCCCGATTACGGTTTCCCAAGTCATTAGAGGTCTTTCTTTTACAAATGTTTTTTGGTTTTCAGGTAGCCTCTTTCCGGCTAATTGCATTAATAATCATGCTACCTTAATCTCTTCGCCAACTCGCCCGCATATTGCGAACGTGCTTTGCCGTCTTTACGCAGATTGTGCCGTTCGCACCAAGCCGCCCATTCGGCAATCTCATAGCGGACTTTCGCAACACGCTGGCCTTGCTTGCTGCAGCGGTTTACTAGGCGTTCGGCATCGGCCAGCCAATTTTCATAAGAATCGTGCAAATCGGCCAAATCGTCTACCGTCGCCCTTAATTCCTGCCATTGCTCCGGCTCGAACCACGATAAGGCAAAGGCAAACGGCGGTGTGTATTTCTTCTTTTTCATCTGCTTTCTGTTGTTTTCAGGTAGCCTTTATCATAAAAGGCTACCTGAAAATATTTTTAAATCTTAGGATTTATTCACATTTCATCAGGCTGCAAACGCAATAATTTGCCGTTGCGGCTATCGGTAAGAACATAAATCAAACCGTCGGGTGCTTCACGCACATCGCGCACACGCTCGCCTACTTCTATTTTTTCTTCGTGCACAATGCGGCTGTCATTTAGGGTGAGCCGCGCCAGATAGCCAAACTTTAAGGCGCCTACCAACAGATTGCCGTTCCAATCTGCACCATAACGGTTGCCGTGTACAAACGCCATGCCTGAAGGTGCAATGGAGGGGTTCCAATAATATTGCGGCTGCTCCATGCCGACTTGCGCAGTGATACCTTCACCGATTTTTCTGCCGCCATAATCCTTACCATAGCTGATAACCGGCCAACCGTAGTTTTTACCCGCTTCGATAAGGTTGATTTCATCGCCGCCCTGCGCGCCGTGTTCGTTTTCCCACAAACGGCCTTGAGCGTCCGTCGCCAAGCCTTGCGCATTGCGGTGGCCGTAGCTCCAGATTTCGCTACGTGCCCCGGTTTGGTTGGCAAACGGATTATCGGCAGGCACACTGCCATCGCGGTTTAAGCGCACGATTTTGCCCAAATGATTGCCCAGGTTTTGCGCATCATCGCGGCGGCTGTAACGGTCGCCCATGCTCATGAAAATATGGTCGGGCGCCAGCACGATGCGGCAACCAAAATGGGCGCTGCTGGCCACTTTCGGCAGCTGGCTAAACAGCGTTTTCACTTGCGTGAGCCGGCGGTTGTCGGCGGACAACAAGCCTTCTGCCAAAGCGGTGCTGTTGCCGCCGTTGCCCGGCTCGCTATAGCAAAAATACACGCGGCGGTTATTGGCAAAATTGGTATCGAGCACCACATCAAGCAAGCCGCCCTGCCCACCGGCATCGATTTTTGGCAAGCCGCTGATGGGAGCGGATACTTTGCCATCGGCGCTCACTGTGCGTAAATCACCGCGCCGCTCGCTCACTAAAAACGTGCCGTCGGGCAAAAATGCCAAAGCCCACGGATGATCCAGCCCTTCTGCTATGGTTTGCCATTGCCAAGTTTTAGTTGCATCAACGGGTTGCGCGTGAGTCGCCGCAACGGTTGACGATGTTGCTGTATCAGAAACGGGGGCAGAAGTTTGCGAAGCGGCTGCAACATGGCTTGCGCCGTTTTCCGCACAAGCGCTGGCGCTCAACACCAGCAAAGCCGTTAACCATAAACGGTTGTGCGCGAAAGATGTCCAATCTGTTTGCATGGCGCTTCTCCTTAGTGATTGCTTTGAAAAGAACCCGTCAATCATCCGTATCAGCTCAATCATTGGCTTTCAAACAGGCATCACAAAGCCGGCGCTTTGCTGTGCCAATCGCTGTGTTGCTGAATTTGGTGCGCCACGCCCAACAACTTGGCCTCGGCAAAGTAATTACCAACCAGGTGCACGCCCATGGGCAAGCCGTCTGCCGAGAATCCGGCGGGCAGGCTCATGCCCGGTAATCCGGCGAGGTTCACGGCGATGGTGTAAATGTCGCTCAAATACATTTGCACCGGATCGTGAATATCGCTGCCGAGCTTAGGCGCGGCGGTGGGTGCAACGGGGGCGAGAATCAGGTCGCATTGCTGTAAGGCTACCTGAAAATCATTGGCAACCAGACGACGCAATTTCTGTGCTTTCAAATAATAGGCATCGTAATAGCCGTGGCTCAATACATAAGTGCCAATCATGATGCGGCGTTTGACTTCGCTGCCGAAGCCTTCCGCACGGGTGTTGCTGTACATTTCATCCAAGTCGCCAAACTGGGCGGCGCGATGGCCGTAGCGCACACCGTCGAAACGCGACAAATTGGTGCTGGCTTCGGCAGAAGCGAGCACATAATAAGCGGGAATAGAAAGCTCGGTTTGCGGCAAGCTCACATCTACCATTTCCGCACCCTGCTGTTGCAGTAGATTCATCACGTTTTGCAAGGCTACCTGAACATCGGCAGCCAAGCCTTCGCCAAAATATTCTTTCGGCAAACCCACTTTCAGACCCTTCAAGGGCTGGTGCAGCGCGCGGGTATAGTCTTCTGGTTCGCGCTCGAGGCTGGTGGAATCACGTTCATCGAAACCGGCCATAGCATTGAGCAACAGAGCGCAATCTTCGGCGGTTTGCGCCATCGGGCCTGCTTGGTCAAAGCTGGAGCCGTAGGCCACCATGCCGAAACGGGAAACCACGCCATATGTAGGCTTCAGCCCGGTGATGCCGCAATGTGAGGCGGGTTGACGGATAGAGCCGCCGGTGTCGCTACCCAAAGCCGCCGGTGCTAATCGCGCCGCCACCACAACAGCGGAACCGCCGGAAGAGCCGCCCGGCACATGCTCGTGCTGCCACGGGTTTTTGGTTACGCCATAAAACGAAGTTTCAGTAGTGGAGCCCATGGCAAATTCATCCATATTGGTGCGGCCGAGCGTTACCATGCCTTCGTTGAGCAGATTCTGCACCACAGTGGCGGTGTAAGGTGACACGAAGTTATCGAGCATTTTGCTGGAACAAGCACTCTTCCAGCCGCTGTGGCAGAAAATATCTTTATAAGCAATAGGCACGCCGGTGAGCAGGCCGGCATTACCGGCGGCAATGCGCGCATCGGCAGCACGGGCTTCCACCAACGTCAGCGTGGCGTCTAATGAAATGTAGCCGTTTAGCTCAGGGTTGCGTGCTTCGATGGCGGCGAGATATTCCTGCGCCAGCTCGGCCGCGGAAATCTGTTTGCTTTGCAGCATGGCGCTGGCTTGTTTTAAGGTGTATTCGGTCATGATTTAGGCTTTGTTACGGTATTTTGTTTGCGTGTCCGGCTATTGGATTGTTCAGGTAGCCTTTACTTACTCTTTCGGGTAGCCTTGAAGTTTTCTTTTTTCAAAGATAAAACACAATAAAGCAAGGCTACCTGAAATTTAATCTTCAATCACTTGCGGCACAATATACAGGCGGTTTTCCACGGCAGGGGCAACGGCCTGATACTCAGCAGCGTGATCGGTTTCGGTAACCGCATCGTCGCGCAGGCGCAAAGGCACTTCGTGCGGGTGTGCCATTGGCTCGATGCCGTCGGTGTTCACCGCCTGCATTTTTTCAACCATGGCAAAAATATCGTTCAATTCGCCCAAAACATTGTTTTTTTCTTCTTCATTCAAACTCAGGCGCGACAAACGGGCTATTTTTTCTACATCGGCTATGGTCAGAGCCATAAAATTTCCTTAAATAAAGTTAGCAATCATACCCTTGCTCAGGTATCATTGCGCGTTGGGCACAGCGGCAACGGAATCTGCTTTTCAGGCTTCGGATTATAACCGAAAACCCTTCCTCCGACATGATGTTTTATAGCCCGCCACCCTACTCCGCGTATCAGCCATACAGACCGCGAAGGGTGGATTTTATGCTCATAAGGCTGCATCCGCTTATTATTGCAAAGTTATTTCAGGGATTGCTTTCAATGTTTCGTTCACTCACACAATACTTCGCCAACGATCTGGCCATAGACTTGGGTACAGCCAACACACTGATTTATGTGCGCCATAAAGGCATTGTGCTGAACGAGCCTTCCGTGGTGGCCCTGCAAAACGATCCAGTACAAGGCAAAACCATGCTGATTGCCGCCGGCACCGAAGCCAAAAAAATGCTCGGCCGCACACCGGAAAGCATCAAAACCGTTCGCCCGCTAAAAGACGGTGTGATTGCCGATTTCAACATCACCGAAAAAATGCTCAAGCAATTCATCAAAAGCATTAATGCCGCTTCGCCGCGCATGATTATCTGTGTGCCCAGCAGCTCTACCCAAGTGGAACGCACCGCCATCGAAGATGCCGCACTGGCCGCCGGTGCCTCACAGGTTTATCTGATTGAAGAGCCGATGGCCGCTGCCATCGGTGCCGGTTTGCCGGTAGACCAAGCCACCGGCTCGATGATTGTGGATATCGGCGGCGGCACCACCGAAGTGGGGGTATTGGCACTCGGCGGCGTAGTGCATGCCCATTCCATCCGTGTGGGCGGCGATGCTTTCGATGAAGCCATCATCACCTACATCCGCCGCCACCATGGTATGCTCATCGGCGAAACCACTGCCGAAGAAATCAAAATCCAGGTCGGTGCGGCTTATCCCGGCGTAGAAGTTCGCTCGATGGAAGTTAAAGGCCGCAATATTTCCGAAGGCGTACCGCGCACGTTTAGCGTAAATTCCGGCGAAATTCAGGAAGCCCTGGCCGAACCACTGCACCAGATTACCGATGCCGTCAAAACCGCACTAGAAATTATTCCACCCGAACTGGGTGCCGATATTGCCGAACGAGGCATCGTATCGAGCGGCGGCGGTGCCTTACTGTCCAATATCGACCGCTTGCTCTCTGATGCCACCGGCCTGCCTGTATTCGTTGCTGAAGACCCGCTAATCTGCGTGGCCGTGGGCGCCGGCGAAGCCTTGGAGTTTGTCGGCAAGGTAGACAGTATTTTCGTCGGCGCACGCCACTGAGCGCAATATGGCTACCCCACCGCTGAATTTTTTCACCCGCCGCCGTGCTGGCTCCACCGGCAAATTGCTGGTGTTATCGGCCGCTGCCATTGCGCTGATGTCTATCGACAACCGCTATGCCGTAATGGGGCAAATCAAATCCTACGCTGCCACTGCACTCTATCCGCTGCAATGGCTGGCCAACCAACCGGTGCGGATATACCGCGATTCGCGCAAGCTGGCACGTTCACAAACCGAACTTCTGATCGACAACAAACAACTGGCCGCTGAAAACATCCGCCTGCAAACCCAAGCGCATAAAAGCCAGCAATTGCAACGCGAGCTAGATGAATTACGCATCATCAACCACTTGGCCACGCAAAGCCTACAAACCGGCACCGTTAGCGAAGTGATTTCCAACAATAAAGACCCGCTGGCTAACAAACTGCTGATTAGCCGCGGCAAAGCCGGCTCTTTGCAAGCTGGAGATGCCGTTATCGACCGCAGTGGCTTGCTCGGCCAAATCACCCAAGTTTACCCTTTCAGCGCGGAAGTAACCCTGCTCACCAGTGACAACCATATTGTGCCGGTGATGGTGGCGCGCACCGGCGTACGCAGCCTGCTGTATGGCTCCGGCGACTCGGTAGAGATGCGCTACTTCCCCGCCGACAGCGATCTGCAAAACGGCGACACCCTGCTCACGTCCGGCCTTGATACCGTGTATCCTGCCGGCATTCCCGTTGCCACGGTTGTTCGTGCCAGCAAAGCAGGCAATTCGCCTTATTATCAGGCGGTCATCCGGCCTTTGGCCGGTTTTCGCAGCAGCAAATATGTGCTGGTATTGCCGCAAACGCCACTTGCCCATGAAATTGGCGCGAAAGGCAAGCATGAATAATTATTCCCGCCTGCACAATTATCTGTCTTGGCCGCTGCTGCTTGCCGGCTTTGCCGTTACCCTGTTGCTCGACTTTATTCCCTTTTCCAGCTTCGGTTTGTACAGCCCGCCGGAATGGTCGGCTCTATTGCTGATTTACTGCGTCATTTATTATCCGGCGCTGGTTGGCCTGTTATTTGCCTTTTGCCTCGGCCTGCTGCTCGATATCGGCACTGCCGCGCCGCTGGGCCTGCATGCTTTGGCTTATATCTTAATCACCTTTTTAGTCCAGCAGCGCCAGGCGCGTTTGGAAATATCCGGTCTGGCGTTTCAGGTAGCCTACGTCTGGCTGGCGCTGATGCTAAACAATACCGTGATTGCCCTGGTACATTGGCTGTATGACCAACGCTTTCTCGGTTGGCCGGCCTTTCTTTCCGCTCCGGTAATCGGCGCCTTACTGTGGCCACTGCTGCGGAAAATCATCCAAGTTTTGTTTCGGCCGCGCTCATGAAAAAGCCCGAACACCACTATGTTTACTTGGCCGGCGACCAAGCGCAGGAAAAACGTGAAAAAGATTTCCACCTCCGCCTGATTGCCGCTTTTCTCTTGGTATTGGCTCTGTTTGCCGTCCTGTTTGCCCGCTTCGTTTACCTGCAAGTTTATAAACATGCCGAATACACGGCGCAAGCGGCCAACAACCGTATTTCGCTCATTCCCACACCACCTGCCCGCGGCCAGATTGCCGACACCAACGGCGTGGTGTTGGCCGGTAATTATTCGGCCTATTCCCTCGAAATCATTCCCGACAAAGTTCAGGGCGGCATCGAACCGCTGATCGAAACTCTGAAAACCTACGTCGACCTCACACCCGGAGATTTGCGTCGCTTTAAAAAATTTCGCAGCGAAATGCGCTCATACGAAAAAATCCCACTCAAAGTCAAACTTCAAAGTGAGGAAGCCGCGCGGCTGGCACCTCAGCTCTACCGTTTTAGCGGTGTGGAAATCAACGCCCGTACCTTCCGCCAATATCCTTACGGCGACATGGGCGCACACTTTATCGGCTACATCGGCCGCATCAGCGATCGCGACCAGGAAAAGTTGCGTGAAGACAACCTTACTGCACTCTACCGCGGCAGCACTCATATCGGTAAATCGGGTCTGGAAGCCTATTACGAACGCCAACTGCACGGTATACCTGGCTATCAGCGCGTTGAAAAAGATGCCTACGGCAAAATCGTACGCATTTTGAGCGAGGTTCCGCCGCAAACCGGACAAATGCTGAAACTGGCCATGGACATCCGCGTACAGCAGTTTGCCGACAAACTGATGAGCGGCAAACGCGGCGCCTTGATTGCGCTCAACCCGCAAACCGGCGGCGTGCTCGCCTATGTTTCCAAGCCCACTTTCGACCCGAATCTGTTTGTCGATGGCATCGATCAGGAAACTTGGACAGCCTTAAACGAAAACTGGCAGCGCCCCCTGATCAACCGCATCACCCAGGGCTTATACCCACCCGGCTCCACGTTTAAACCCTTCATGGGCATGGCGGCTCTGGAAAGCGGTGCCATCACGCAACACACCGTGTTACCGGCGCCCGGCGCATGGAGTATCCCCGGTTCCACCCACGTATTCCGAGATTCAGTGCGCAGCGGCCACGGTTCGGCCAATCTAAGTAAAGCCATCCAAGTATCGTCCGACACCTTTTTCTACCGTCTCGGCTATGAGATGGGTATTGAAAAAACCTATCCCTATCTGGCTGAATTCGGCTTAGGCAGCCAAACCGGCATCGACCTGCCGCACGAATACCGCGGCATTTTGCCTTCGCCCGAATGGAAAGCCAAACGCTTCGCTAAAGCCAAAAACGAATCTGCGCGCACTTGGCATCGCTCGGAAATGGTGTCGGTAAGCATCGGTCAGGGCTACAACGCCTATACACCGCTGCAAATGGCGCACGCCACCGCCTCACTTGCCAACGACGGCATCGTTTACCGCCCGCATTTGGTAAAAGAGCTGCTCAACCACCACAAAGGCGAAATCACCCTGCTCGACCCCAAACCCGTACACACCATCCCGTTCAAACGCACCAATTTCGAATATGTAAAGCAGGCAATGGTTAAAGTATTACGCCCCGGCGGCACCGCTTGGCGCGTAGGCGGCGGCTTGGCCTATTCCATGGGCGGCAAAACCGGTACGGCGCAAGTGGTACAAATACGGCAGGGTCAACGCTATAATGCCGCCGCGCTGGCGGAGCAACACCGAGACCACGCTTGGTTTATCTCATTCGCACCGGCCGACAAACCGCAAATTGCCATTGCCGTTCTGCTGGAAAACGGCGGCTGGGGCGCAAACGCCGCACCATTGGCACGCCAGTTGAGCGACTATTATCTGCTCACCCTAAAAGCAGAAAACGCTGTACCAACAGCTGGCATAGCGGTTGCAGCATCCGCTCCTGATGCCGTCGAAACCAGCGTATCCACCACGCCACCCGCGCCCAGCCGCTTTCAGGCAGCCTATGAAGCCGCCGCCAACAGCCTCACAGGAGCGTCAGATGAGCAATAAAGCCGAAATCTGGGCAAAACTGCGCCACGCCGTTACCTCGCCGTTTGATCCATGGTTGTTTTTCACCATGCTGGCGGTATACATCATGAGCATGTTTTTACTTTATTCGGCAGACGGCGGCAATATCAACCAAGTAACCAGCAAAGCCCTACACACTGTATTGGGTTTTATCATGCTGTGGTGCATCGCCCGTATCCGGCCGCAAATCCTCAGCCTGTTTGCTCTGCCGCTGTATGCCGCCGGCGTTTTACTGCTCATTGCCGTAGAAATCAACGGCGTAACGGTAAACGGTTCCACACGTTGGCTGGATATCGGCATTACCCGCATCCAGCCTTCTGAAATCATGAAAATCGCTCTGCCGATGATGGTGGCGGCCTTCCTGCAAAAATACGACGGCGCTTTGCGCTGGTATCATTATCTGATTGCGCTGTTGATTATCCTGATACCCGGCGCTCTGATTTTAAAACAGCCCGATCTGGGCACCGCCACGCTGATTATGGCTTCCGGCCTGTTTGTGATTTTTTTTGCCGGTTTGCCGTGGAAAGCCATTTTCGCCGCCGTAGCCGCATTTTCGGCCACCCTGCCGCTGATTTGGCACTACGGCATGCACGAATACCAACGCACCCGCGTCATTACCCTGTTCGACCCCACGCAAGATCCGCTCGGCGCAGGCTACCACATTATCCAATCGATGATTGCCATCGGCTCCGGCGGTGTGCTGGGCAAAGGCTGGCTGAACGGCTCACAAACACATTTGGACTATATTCCCGAATCCACTACCGACTTTATCTTCGCCGTTTATGGCGAAGAATTCGGTTTGGTCGGCAACGGCCTGTTACTGGCGGCTTACCTGTTGATTATCGGCCGCGGGCTGTATATCGCCTCTACCGCGCCCACCCTATACACCCGCACCCTCGCCGGCGCCCTAACCATGACGTTTTTCTGCTATGCCTTTGTAAACATGGGCATGGTTAGCGGTATTCTGCCGGTAGTGGGCGTGCCCTTGCCTCTGGTTAGCTACGGCGGCACCGCCACCTTGTCGATTATGGTGATTCTGGCCATGCTCATGGGCATCGGCAAACAGCAGCGGCGGCCTTAATCCGGCGCTTTCAGGTATTAAAACCACTCGTGGCAACGGCAAAATCATTTAATCGCCTGTTTTCAGGTAGCCTCGCTTTAATTCAATAATTTCGTCAGGTATAATCCGCCCTGCTGCAACAGGCGGCATACATTCTTCGGGGAAACAAAATGGGTTTGGGTTTTGAAATCAGCAAGCTGGTGTTGGCATTTTTGGTATTGATTAACCCCTTCGCCGCCTTATCGGTGTTTTTGGATCTTACCCGCAATTACAGCAGCCGCGAGCGCCGGAAAGTGGCGCAACTTTCCTGTTTGAGTGTGTTTATCGTTATTGTCTTGTTTGCCCTCAGCGGCAACATGCTTTTGCGCGCACTGGGCATCAGCACCGGCTCGTTTCAGGTGGGCGGCGGCATTTTGGTATTCATCATCGCCCTATCCCTGATGAGCGGCAACGACAATCCCGCCAAGCCTGATCTCGACACCCAGTCTGAACACCTTATCCAAGCCAGCCGCAAAAGCGTGGGCGCCGTCGCCGTGGTGCCGCTGGCCATTCCGATGATGATAGGCCCCGGCGGTATTTCCACCGTTGTTATCTACGCCTCCTCCGCCAAAGACTATGCCGATGTGCTTTCTATCATTGCCGCCGGGTTGATTATCAGCCTGATTTGCTACACCATGCTGATTGCTGCCGTGCGCATCAGCCGTTTTCTCGGCGAAACCGGGCTCACTATTCTCAACCGCATTATGGGCATGATGCTGGCCGCCGTATCGGTAGAAATCATTGTGGCCGGCCTGAAAAACCTGTTTCCGCAATTGGCCGGCTAAACCTTTTCAGGTAGCCTTTTCCAGCCATAAGCCCCCAACAACCCACCCCATCAGAAAGCCCCGATTATGTATAACGAAGCCGCCAAAACCCTCACCACCGTGCGCGATCTGCTGCGCTTCGCCGTCAGCCGCTTCAACGAGGCCGGCCTGTTTTTCGGCCACGGCAGCGACAACGCCCACGACGAAGCTGCCTACCTGATTCTGCATAGTCTTAATCTGCCGCTCGACACATTAGACCCTTATCTTGATGCCAAACTGCTCGGCGAAGAAAAAGAACAGGTTTTAAGCCTCATCGAACGACGCGCCACCGAGCGTCTGCCCGTAGCCTACCTCACCAACCAGGCTTGGCAGGGCGATTTCGATTTTTATGTCGACGAACGCGTGCTGGTGCCACGCTCGTTTATTTACGAGTTGCTGGGCGAACCGCTCTTGCCGTGGATAGAACACGAAGAACTGGTACACCACGCGCTTGATCTGTGCACCGGCAGCGGCTGTCTCGCCATCCAAATGGCGCATTATTATCCCGCCGCCCACATCGATGCTGTCGATCTAAGCCTTGATGCCCTCGAAGTAGCCGCCATCAACGTGCAGGATTACGGCCTTGAAGAACGCATCACCCTCATCCACACCGACCTTTTCGAAGGGCTGGAAGATACCTACGACCTTATCGTTTCCAACCCGCCCTATGTCGACGCCGAATCCGTCGACACCCTGCCGCCCGAATACCAGCACGAACCGGAGCTGGCACTGGGCAGCGGCGACGACGGCCTCGACGCCACCCGCCAAATCATCCTGCAAGCCGCCAAATATCTTAACCCCAAAGGCGTGTTGCTGGTGGAAATCGGCCACAACCGCGATGCACTCGAAGCCGCTTATCCCGAGCTGCCGTTTACCTGGCTCGAAACCAGCGGCGGCGACGGCTTTGTGTTTCTACTCACCCGCGAACAATTGCTGGGCGAAAAATAAACCGGCCAATCACAAAGGCTACCTGAAACGCACACGGTTTTCAGGTAGCCTTTTGTGCAACGGCAACCAGGGGTCGTCTCAGAATTCGGAAAATAAAGCACGCTAAGGCGTAGTCACCCCGTGACTCCCCCGCGCCGATGCAGCGAGCTTCGTTCCGTCTTGCAGTGACGCAATCAGCGGGCAGGAAA